>PVML01016845.1_pt1 | contig 86295 bp, 77 predicted proteins | sample 1853371 | NCBI WGS metagenome assembly PVML01 (sample SAMN08533508, study PRJNA380276) | Human gut metagenome, whole genome shotgun sequencing project. | isolation source: participant 1, chromium library | host: Homo sapiens | collected 2017 | reverse complement strand
AAATGTGCGGCATTTCAGTTCTTTACACCTGCCAGGAAATCAACGATAAATTTTAATCTGTTTTGATCGTTTCGTTCATGCTTCCCATGCGGTATCCCTGAAGATCCAGGGTCACATAGCTGAAACCGATTTTCTTGAATTCAGAAACAATCTTTTCTCTGTTTGCATCTTCCATCAGTTTCAAAAATTCGGACGGCATCACTTCGATCCTTGCCATCTGTCCGTGGATACGGACACGCAGCTGATGGAACCCCATGTCCAGAAGCAGCTGTTCTGCCTGGTCTACCATGGAAAGTTTGCTCTCTGTGATCTCTTCTCCGTAAACGAAACGTGAGGAAAGACAGGCAAAGGACTGTTTGTCCCAGGTCGGAAGTCCTATTTCTTTTGAAAGATCACGGATCTCCTGTTTTGTCAGCTCTACGTGGCGAAGCGGACTTTTTACATGAAGTTCTGCCACTGCCTGCAGTCCCGGGCGATAATCGCCGTTGTCATCCATATTGGAACCTTCTGCAACATATTTGATATTGTTTTCCTTTGCAATATTTCCGATTTTTTCAAACAGTTCATGTTTGCAAAGATAACAGCGGTTCTTTGGATTATGGGAAAATCCTTCGATCTGTAATTCTTCTGACTCGCAGATAATATGTTTGATGCCTTCTTTTTTGCAGAATGCTTTCGCTTCTTCCAGCTCACGTTTCGGAAAAGAGCAGGACTGTGCCGTCACTGCAATTACCTGATCTCCCAGCACATCGTGTGCCACTTTCAGAAGAAAGGTGGAATCCACACCGCTCGAAAATGCGATTGCCACGCTTCCGAGTTCTTTTAAATATTCCTGTAATGCCTCTAATTTTTTATTCATATTTGTTTTTTCCTTATAATTATTATAATGCCAGGAGCAAAAGCCTGAAACCGTGATGTGCCTGTGCATAAGCTACATCATCCGGGAGGTTCCTGCACAATTCTTTTCACTGTTTCTTGAGCTGTACCACTGCATTTTTATTCCTCAGTTCCAGATAACCGCACTCGGTCAGATATTCCAGGCTGTGCAGTGTAAAAGTTCCTCTGCTCATCGGAACTTCCAGCCACTCTTCCAGTACCTTTTTCCACGGCATCCACTTGTGGCGGTGCTGTTCTGAGGTATATTTATAATCTCCGATACAGTCTCCCAATCGGTAAGCTGCCAGCACATAATTGTACATGACCGGACTTTCTTTGTACAGTTTTTCCGGACGTGGATGTTCCTGCTCTGCAAGTGCAGGCACAAATTCCTGATCCAGACCAAGCATCCAGTTCAGAAACGGATCATAAAGATAATATACCGATGGAATGTAAGGGAATTCCATCGTTTCCAGTTCCCTGTCCTGTAAATCTGCTTTATATTTCACGATAATCTTTGCATTGAGCAATTCTCTCTGTGTGTAAATCTCCTCTATCTGACTACATTTCAGAACGGTCCTGCGAACTTTATTTTTTTCATTTTTGAGATAAAAAATTTCCCCTTCGCCGTACCCGAACATATATTCAAAAGAATCCGGTGCCGTGCGGCGAATTGGCGAATATACCATGTGATACTGGTTAAAAGTTCCTTTCATGGACTTTCTTGCTTCCAGATCAAAAATTTCCGGTATTTCTTCCATCGCCCAGATTCGAACCGGCCATTCAGCCATTGTCGGGCGTTTGTCAACAACGATCACTTCTGTCTTTTTCTTTTTGTTTTGTATGTCCTGTCCCCTCCTTTCTCCATACTCATATCATGATGTTTGGGTCAAAAGATGCCATACGAGAGTACCTCTGATATCTTTTGATACCTGCATCCGATTTAACTGATCTGCCAGCGGGTATGGCTTCCCTGATCGTCTTTGGTCACGATCAGCTGATCTTCGATCTCCTGCTTCAGTTCCGTCACATGCGAAATAATACCGATCAGTTTCTCGCCTTCTGCCATGTTCTGGAGGACTTTTACTGCCTGATCTCTGGAATGTTCATCCAGTGATCCAAAGCCTTCGTCGATAAACATCATATCAAGGTTGATCGCTGCGGAACTTTCCTGGATCTGATCTGCCATGCCAAGTGCCAGGGAAAGTGCCGCCATAAAGGACTCGCCGCCGGAGAGCGTTCGCACTTCACGGACTTTTCCGGTCACAGCAGAATAAACCATCAGATCCAGACCTCTGTTTTTGCCTGTTCCGGCTTTGTCAATATCGCACATCCGCAGTTCAAACTGTCCTGCGGACATATCCTGAAATCTCTGGTTTGCCGCTTCCAGGATCTGCTCCAGATAATGCCTTTGTACATATGTTTCGATATCCATTCTGGAGTTTTTCCTGTTTCCGGACAGAAGCTGATACAGTCCGTTTATTTTCTCATACTGATGCATCACTTCACTGCGTTCTTCCATCTGCGGTTTTAATGCCTGGCAGACTTTCTGATCGATCCGCCAGATTTCCTGCCATTGTTCCAGAACACGCTGACTTTCTTTCCACGCCGCTTCTGCTGCTTCACTGGTTTTTTCCAGTTCTTCCAGGACTGGTTTTGGCTGTTCGCCGATCGCTGCCCTGGCAGAATTTATCAGGCTTTCGGCTGCCGCTTTCTGTCTGCCGTGGTTCTGTGCATCCTGTTTCCATTTCTGTACCTGCGTTTTGGTGTAAGTTCCGGTCAGTTCCTTCCAGGCCGTTTCCGGAAAATGTTTTTCTTCCAGAATTTCCCGGTAAGCCTGCTGTCGGATCTTCTGCTCTTCCATCTGCTGAGGGATTTCTTTTTTATACTTTGCAATTAAGGTCTGTGCCCGGTTTTCCTGTTCCTGTGCTTTTTGCAGTCTCTCCTCTGCCCGCATGACAAGTACATCTTTTTCCTTTTTGGCGGTATCTGCTTTTGCATACGCCGCCTGTGCTTCCTGCTGATTCTGGTAATCTTTTGATCCTTCCAGGCTCTCCAGCATCACACGGCTTCGCTCCAGAGCGGTTTTGGCATCTGCTGTTTCTTTTGCGGACTGCTCAAGCTTCTCCTGAAATTGCTCTTTCTGCTTTTCTGCTTTTGTAAGGGCAGAAAGAAGCATCTGATACTCGTTCACTTCTTTTTGAAGCTGTCTGCCTTCTGCTTCCATTTTTTTACTCTGGTGTAAAAATTCACCTTTCATCTGCTCCAGAAAGTCTGCACGTATTTCTTCTAAATCCAGAACTTCTTTTGCCCTGCTGCGGAGATGTTCAAAATTTTCCCCGGCATTTTTCTGTTTTTCTTCCAGAAGGCTCCCTGCGGCTTCTGCCGCCGCTGCTGCCTGTTCCTGTTTTCCCCGCAGCTGTTCTGCCTGAAGGGCCAGCTCCTCGATCATCTCTTTTGTCAGATTCTGGTGTTCTTTTTCAAGCTTACACGGAGAAGGATGCTCCGTGGAACCGCAGACCGGACACGGGCACCCCTCCTTTAACTCCTGTGCCAGAAAACCTGCCTGAGCATTTAAAAAGATCTTTCGTTTCTGCTCGTAAACGGCATTTTTTTCTTCAAATTCCAGGCTGGCCGCCCGATAGGCAAGACGTCTTTTTTCTGTCGTCTGCTTTTGTGTTTTGTATTCTTTCTCCGTTTGTTCTGCTCTGGAAAATTCCGTTTCCAGCAAGCCGAAATCTTTCTGTTTTGCCTGCCATAAAGCAAGATTTTTCTCCGACTGTGCAAGCTGCTGTGAGCGTTCCCGCCACACTTCCTGCTGTTTTTCAAGTTGCTCTTTTTTTGCTTTGAGTGCTCGCTCTTTTTCTTCTGCGTTTTGGAGTGCTTTTTCTTTTTGAATCACATCCTGCCCGGCAGCTTCCATTTTTGTAAAGACTTCCATGGCTTTTTTCACTTTTTCTTCCACTTTGGTAAAAGCCGCAACTTCTTCTTCCTGCTGATGTTTTGCATTTTTTGTATTCTGTATACAGAGTTTTGTATCTTCCATAAGGTTCGGAAGCTGTTCTGTCTGTTCCTGAAGATCTGATCTCAATTTTTCCAGCATTTTCTTGCAGTCCAAAAGCCGCTGATAAACTGCCTGTACCTCCCAGGCGTCTTCGACCCGAACCGCCAGTTCCTGCTGTTCTGTGATCGCTTCTTCCTGCCCTTTTAAGCTCTGCAAGGTCTTTTCTGCATCTTCCAGCTGTACAAAAGATTTCAGAAGCTGAGAAGCTTTCGCAGCGGCATCCCTTGCATGATCACGTTCCTGACTTCTCTTTTCCACGGTCTTTTTTGCTTCTTTCGTCCGCTTCGAAAGCTCCTCGCACAGAAGTTCCAGTTTCTCCAGAAACTGCTCCAGGACCGTTACCGAAAAATCTTTTGATTTTTCCAGTTCTTTTTTCTTTTCTTTTAAAAATGCCGTCTGTTCCAGACCTTCCGGAAGTTCTGTGCGGCTGATCTCGGCAATACACCGCATGCGGATCTGATCGATCTCTGCCTGTTTTTCTTTTTTGCGTACGGCAAATTCATTTTTGATCTCCTCGTACAGACCGGTGTGAAACAGCTTGCGGAAGATCATTTTTTTATCATCTGATTTTGCACGCAGAAGTTCCATGAATTCTCCCTGAGCGATCATCGCAACCTGCATAAACTGCTCTTTTGTCAGTCCGACAATCTCCATCAGTTTCGCATCCGTCTCTTTTGCCGGATATTCGCTGCCGTCCGGCATGGTAAGTGAAACTTCCTCACTGACCATTTTTTCGCCGCTGCCGCGTTTCAGCGGACGTACATGACGCGGAATGCGTTTCACAGTATAAAGATCGATCTCAGTTCCGTTTTTCTCAGAAAAAGTCAGGGAGACAAACGGCTCCGTCCCGATCTCCACAAACTGACTCTGAAGTTCCGCACCGTTTTTCTTATTTGCATTGGAGCTGGCTTCTCCGTAGAGAGCAAACACAATCGCATCAAAAATCGTTGTTTTTCCGGAGCCGGTATTTCCGGTGATCAGGAATAAATTCTGATCCGGTTTTTCAAAATCAATCTCGGTTCGGTTTCCATAGGAACCAAACGCCTGCATCACAAGTTTTAACGGCCGCATCTTATTTCACCCCCTGTACACTGCTGATCACATCCAGCAGCATCTCACGTTCTTCCTCATCCATATCTTCCCCGAGAAACGAACAGCAAAGTTCAAACGGGTCCAGTTCTTCGATCTTTCTGCTCTGTCTTTTGTACTCTGCTCTCCGCTCCCTCTCTCTGCGAATCTCAAGCAGATATGGAAATGCATTTCGCAGACGGTCTTTGAGGTCGATCACATCGAGATCTTCTTTGTCTGTGAGCACGACCGTGACATAATTTTCGCATGCCTGCGAAAGCACCTCCTGAAATTCTCCCTTTATCACACGCACCTGACGAAGCGGCGTAAGCGGAAGCACTTCCGTGGAAATATTTCCTTTTTCTTTCATCGTCACCATCACAATGCCTTTTTTCTGTCCGGCTTCACTGACCGAACAGGCAAGCGGTGTTCCGCAGTAACAATAATATTCGCTTCCCACTTTCATCGGTTTGTGGATATGTCCAAGTGCCGCATAATCAAACACTTCCAGCACATCTGCTGAGATCTCATCGATATTTCCGACCGTGCGGATCTCGGAATCCATGCGCTCTACGTCCTCCGCCTGTCGGTCGGATGGAAGATAAAACTGATGGCTGACCAGCACATTTCGCTCCTTTGTATCGATATTTTCTCTTTCGATCAGAAGATGCAGTGCCTCGTCGTAGGAATGCTGTGTTCCGTCCTCCCGCGTTCCCACGATCTCTCTTACCATCGACGGTTTCACAAACGGAAGCAGATAAAAATGCAGATCACCATAAGCATCCTGCAGTGTCACTTTTTCGATATGTTCCTCTTCTGTAGTCGGCGGCGTGCCGATCATATAGACATTCTGCCTAGACAAAATACTGCGAAAACAGTTCAGCCTGGCGGCACTGTCATGATTGCCGCTGATGATCATCACCGGCATCTGCGGCATTTCTTCGGAAAGATTTTTCATAAAGCTGTCAAAAATCTCCACTGCCTCCGCAGACGGAACCGCTTTGTCATAAATATCCCCTGCGATCACCATCGCATCCGGCTGCTGCTCTTTTGCCAGCCGGATGATCTGTTCAAAAATATATTCCTGGTCTTCCCGCAGATCGCGTTCGATCAGTTTCAGTCCGATATGCAGATCGGATAAATGAAAAAATTTCATCTGCTCACCCCTCGTAAATCTTATCTTAGTTGGAGAAAACTCTTCTTCTGTATATGTTAAGCAACAAATCTGTCTTCTTTCTTCTATTTTTGTCCTGCAATGATCCTGTACATTTCCGGTCTGCGGTCACGGAACAGTCCCCATTCAAGACGCTTTGTTGCCAGCTCATCCAGATCGTATTCTCCGATCAGGATCTCTTCCTGATCTCTGGAAGCTGTTTTTTTCAGTTCGCCTGTTTCATCGGTCAGGAAGGAAGAACCATAAAAAGTCAGTGCAGACTTCTGACCTCCATTTTCCGTATCCGGCTCTACCACCTCTTTTCCAATGCGGTTTGCTGCGATCACCGGCATCAGATTGGCTGCCGCATGGCCCTGCATACAACGCCTCCAGTGCGGCATGCTGTCACATTCCAGAATTGGCTCCGAACCGATGGCAGTCGGATAAAACAGAAGTTCTGCACCCTGAAGTGCCATGCATCTGGCACTCTCCGGAAACCACTGATCCCAGCAAATTCCGATGCCGATCTTTCCATATCTGGTCTCAAAGATGCGAAATCCGGTATCGCCCGGCGTAAAATAAAATTTTTCCTGATAATAGTGGTCATCTGGGATATGTGTTTTTCGATAAATCCCAAGAATCCTTCCATCCGCATCGATGCATGCGATCGAATTGTAAAGATTGTTGACTTCTTTTTCATAAAAGCTGATCGGAAGCACGACTCCAAGTTCTTTTGCCAGACGCACTCCCATCTGTACTGCTTCGTTTTCTTCTGCCGGTTTTGCATAATGATAAAAATCATACCGTCTCTGCTGACAGAAATATTCCCGTTCAAAAAGTTCCGGCAGTAAAATAATATTTGCTCCTTCTGCTGCCGCTTCTCTGATTTTCTTTTCTGCTTTTTCCAGATTTTCCTGCAGCTCTGTGCTGCACTGCATCTGGATCGCCGCTGTTTTTACTTTTCTCATTCCTTTTCTGCCTTTCCCTGTGGTATCTGCTGCGTAATACAGTGAATGTTTCCGCCTCCGGTGAGAATATCTCCTGCATACACCGGTAGGATCTCTCTCTGCGGACATATGCTGTGCAAGATCTCTGCTGCCCGCTGATCGCTTTCTGCATTTTTTCCGCCAAAAGCCGGCATGATAACTGCTCCGTTTGAAAAATAGAAGTTTACATAAGATGCCGCAAGGCGTTCGCCCACTTCTCTTGTATCTTCTCCTTCTTCAAACACATACCCTTCCAGATCTTCCGGCGTAACGCAGACCGGCACATCCGGGATCGGAAGTTTATGTACGATGATCTTTCTGCCTTTCGCATCGGTCTGTAATTCCAGATACTGAAGTGTCTCCAGTGATAACGGGTACTGCGGATCTTTCGGATCATCCGTCCACGCTAGCACCACCTCAGCCGGACCGACAAAAGCACATACATTATCTACATGCTCGTTTGTCTCATCCAGATAAATGCCCCTTGGCAGCCAGAGCACTTTCTCCGCACCCAGATATGCCTTCAGTTTCTCCTCAATCTGTTCTTTTGAAAGCTGCGGATTCCTGCCTTTGCTGAGCAGACAGGCTTCCGTCACCATGACTGTCCCTTCCCCATCACTGTGGATGGAACCGCCCTCCAGCACAAAAGGTGCCGCATCGTAGCAGAAATATCCTTCTCTTTTGGCGAAATCCAGGGCAAACGCATCATCCAGCTTCCAGGATGCATACAGCCCATCCACCGTTCCGCCCCAGGCATTGAAAGACCAGTTTACTGCACGAACGCTGCCTCCCTTTTTTACAAACGTCGGTGCCATATCTCTTGCCCAGGCATCATCCGTTTCTGCCTCAAAGACGGTCACCGGAAAATGTCTTCCGCATGCGATGGCTTCTCTATATTTTTCTTTCTGCTGTGCGGCAAATGCCTCTGCCCGTGCAAGAACCTTTTTTCCGGCAGCCAGATACACCGGCTCACTTTTTGTGATCGCTTCCATAACTGCACAAAAAGCCTGTTCGGCATCTTTTGCATCCTTTTTCCAGGAACCCGGCCGCTGCGGCCAGATCATGATGCAGCCTTTATGCGGCTCATACTCTGCCGGCATATAATATCCGTCCGCAGACGGTGTTGTTCTGTTGTATTCCATCGTATCCTCCTTCAGAATCTACGGTGCTGTCGCTTGCAAGTCTCATATGCGTTCGGTTTAAATTACAGACGCATTTTAAAATCGTCATAGCCAAATTCTCTTACCATTTCCACACTTCCGTCTTCTTTTAAAAGTGCGATTCCCGGAAGCGGCATTCCGTTAAAGGTATTGTTTTTTACCATGGAATAGATCGCCATATCTTCAAAGACCAGCTGATCCCCGATACGGATCGGCTGCTCAAAACTGTAGTCCCCGATCACATCCCCGGCAAGACAGGTCATCGAAGAGAGGCGATACGTGTACTGTTTTTCCCCTGCTTCAAATCCTTTTGCAAGCGGCGGGCGGTACGGCATCTCCAGCACATCCGGCATATGGCAGGCTGCCGATGCATCGAGGATCAGAATGTCCATATCGTTGTGCACGATGTCCATCACTTCTGTCACAAGATAACCGGCATTTAAAGCAATCGCTTCGCCAGGCTCCAGATAAATTTCCACCGGATAGGTTTCTCTGATATAACGGATCAGTTTTTTCAGAGTTTCCATCTGATAATTTTCCCTTGTGATATGATGACCTCCGCCCATATTCAGCCATTTCATCCGGTGCAGATATTTCCCGAATTTCTTTTCAAATGCCTGAAAAGTCGTTACAAGATCATCTGCATTCTGTTCGCACAGCGTGTGAAAATGAAGTCCTTCCACACCCTCCAGCAGATCTTCCCGGAACTGTTCTTCTGTCACACCAAGTCTGGAAGCATAGCCACAAGGATCATAGATCTCATGCCCTTCCTGCGTGGAACACTGCGGATTGATGCGGATGCCGACACTGACTGCTTTTTTATCTTTTCTCACCTTTGCACTTTCCCGGCACATTTCTTTATATTTCTCATACTGTGCAAAGGAATTGAAGATGATATGGTCGCAGATCTGCACCAGTTCTTCCATATCTTTTTCTTTGTATGCCGGTGCAAAGACATGATTTTCTTTTCCCATCTCTTCATATCCAAGTCTTGCCTCATACAGTCCGCTCGCTGTTGTTCCGCTGATATACTGACCGATCATCGGATACAGGCTGTACATGGAAAATGCTTTCTGGGCGAGCAGGATGTGACAGCCGCACTCCTGCTCAAGATCCGCAAGAATCTCCAGATTTTTTCTGATTTTGCCTTCATCCACAACATAGCACGGTGTCGGCAGATCTTTCCACATCATTCTACAGTCTGCGGATTTTCATCCACAACCCACGGCAGTCCGTACTGATTCAGCATATCCATAAACGGATCCGGATCAAATTCTTCGATGTTGAACACACCGTCTTTGTCCCATACTTTATCCACAACAAGTGCTGCCCCGATCATCGCCGGCACTCCGGTTGTGTAGGAAATCGCCTGAGATCCGACTTCTTTATAACACTCCTGATGATCACATACATTGTAGATATAAATGGTCTTCTCTTTTCCGTCTTTCTTTCCGGTAAAAATACAGCCAATGTTTGTCTTTCCGACGGTACGCGGTCCAAGGGAAGCCGGATCCGGAAGCAGTGCCTTCAGAAACTGGATCGGCACGATCTCTTTTCCTTCAAACAGAATCGGTGAAGTGGAAAGCATGCCTACATTTTCCAGACATTTCATGTGCGTCAGATAACTCTGTCCAAAGGTCATAAAGAAACGGATACGTTTTACGCCCGGAACATTTTTTGCCAGAGATTCGATTTCTTCATGATGAAGCAGATACATATCTTTTTCGCCGACCTGTGGGAAATTATATTCTCTTTTGATCTCCATCGGCTCAGTCTCTACCCAGTGACCATTCTCCCAGTAAGAACCGTTTGCGGACACTTCCCGCAGATTGATCTCCGGGTTAAAGTTGGTGGCAAACGGATAGCCATGATCTCCTCCGTTGCAGTCCAGAATATCGATCGTCTCGATCTCATCAAAATAATGTTTCAGTGCATAGGCTGTAAAAACACTGGTGACACCCGGATCAAAGCCGCTTCCGAGAAGTGCCGTGATGCCTGATTCTTTAAATTTTTCCTGATAAGCCCACTGCCAGGAATAGTCAAAATATGCGGTAAATCCGGCCTCTTTGCAGCGTTTCTCGTAAATTTCACGCCACTGTTTATCGTCGGTATCTTCCGGCTCATAATTGGCGGTATCAATATAATCCACCTTGCATGCCAGACACGCATCCATGATCGTCAGATCCTGGTACGGAAGTGCCACATTTAAAACAGCATCCGGCTGATAAGACTGGATCAGTGCGATCAGTTCTTCCACCTTATCGGCATCCACCTGTGCTGTTGTGATTTTTGTTTCCGTTGTATTCTCCAGTTTTTCTTTCAGTGCATCGCACTTTGCCTTTGTTCTGCTGGCAATACAGATCTCAGAAAATGTTTTGCTGTTCTGACAGCATTTGTGGATCGCAACTCCTGCAACTCCTCCGCATCCAATGATCAGTAATCTTCCCATAGTATAATCTCCTTTTCTTTTTGCTTTTTATTTTTTACGACCTTCCTCTTCTTCCAGCATATCTTCTACATATTTTGGAAGCATAAATGCTCCCTTATGAAGATTGGTCGTGTAGTACCAAGTTTCTATCTTCCGCTCTTTCCAGCGTTTTGCATTCAGGTGTTCCAGCGGATGATATTTTTTTGATGCAAACCCAAACAGCCAGTACCCGGATGAACAGGTCGGGATGTGTGCCTGATAGACACGGCTGATCGGGAAACTGTGGCTTGCCTTCCGGTGCATCACCCGGCAGGATTCTTCGTCTTCATCATAAAACGGACTTCCGTGCTGATAGACCATGATGCCGTCTTCTTTTAGTGCACGGTAACAGTTCCCGTAAAATTCTTTGGTAAAGAGTCCGGCATTATGTCCGAGCGGATCGATCGCATCGTTGATGATCAGATCATATTCATTATGACGCAGACGCAGAAATTTCAGTCCGTCCTCATAATAAACACTGACTCTTTTATCTGCCAGTCCGCAGGCATTGTCCGGGAAAAATTCTTTACAGACTTCAACAAAAACGCGGTCCGGCTCGACCACATCAATTTTTTCGATTTCTTCATAATGGCTCAGCTCTCTTGCCACACCGCCGTCCCCGCCGCCGATCACCAGGACATTTTTCACACATGGATGAACTGCCATCGGTACATGAACGATCATCTCATCATAAATAAACTCATCTTTTTCTGAAAATACAATGCTTCCGTCTGCACTTAAAAAACGGCCAAATTCATCGGAATCAAACACATCAATGCGTTGAAATTCCGTCTGCAGACCAAAAAGCTGTTTCTGGACTTTTACCGAAACTTTTACTTTTTCTGTCTGGTAATCTGAAAACCAAAGTTCCATCCTTTTCCCCTCCCATTTGCTTTTATTTTTCGCTCAGCACATATAAATATTCTATCTCTGTATCCTGCATTCCCTGCATGGAACAGCCCTTTTCTTTTGCGTAAATAATATAATCAATGATCTCCTGCGTGATCAGCTCTCCCGGTGCAAGGATTGGGATCCCCGGCGGATAGCACATCACAAATTCACTGCAGATCATGCCTTTTGTCTCCCGGATCGGAACTGCTTTCTTTTCTGCATAAAAAGCAGTCTGCGGAGATACCAGAACGGTCGGCCTGATGTACTCGGCTCCCGGCATTTTTTCCGGATCTTTTGCATAAAGCCGCTTGATATCCGCCAGTGCCCCCACCAGCCGCTCGATATCCTGGATACGGTCACCGATGGAAATATACGCCAGGATATTTGCGATATCTCCAAGCTCGATCTGGATGTCATACTCATCACGCAGCAGGTCATAAACCTCAATGCCGGCAAGCCCGATATCTCTTGTATACACGGAAAGTTTTGTCACATCAAAATCATAGACGCTTCCGCCGTTTATCATATCTTTACCGTAAGCATAAAAACCGCCGATTGAATTGATCTCTTCTCTTGCATATTCTGCCATGCGGCTCACTTTATCAAAAGACTCCCGTCCGCGCAGTGCCAGATTTCTCCTGGAAATATCCAGACTGGAGATCAGCAAATAGGAAGCACTTGTTGTCTGTGTCAGATTTATAATCTGACTTACATATTCCCAGTTTACATTTTTTCCGGTAAGAAGCAGAGAACTCTGTGTCAGGCTTCCGCCGGATTTATGCATGGACACCGAAGCCATATCTGCCCCGGCATCCATGGCACAGACCGGAAGATCACTGCCAAAATACAGATGCGTGCCATGTGCCTCATCCGCCAGCACCAGCATATTATGTTCATGTGCCACCTTAACGATCGCACGCAGATCAGAACAGATCCCGTAATAGGTGGGATTGTTCACAAGAACTGCTGCCGCATCCGGATTCTCACGGATCGCCCTTTCCACCTCAGAAACCTGCATTCCGAGTGATATCCCCAGTTTTGTATCCACTTCCGGATTCACATACACCGGAACCGCACCGCACAATACCAGTGCATTGATCACGCTTTTATGTACATTTCGCGGCAGAATGATCTTGTCACCTGCCTTGCAGCAGGAAAGCACCATTCCCTGCACGGAAGAAGTTGTTCCGCCAACCATAAAAAAGGCATGATCCGCACGAAATGCTTCCGCTGCCAGTTCTTCTGCTTCCTTGATCACAGAAACAGGATGACAGAGGTTATCCAGCGGCTTCATGGAATTGACATCCAGGCTGACACATTTTTCTCCCAGAAGATCCACAAGTTCCGGATTTCCTCTTCCGCGTTTATGTCCCGGTACATCAAACGGCACAACTCTTCTTCTTTTTAAACGCTCCAGTGCCTCATAAACCGGAGCATGCATCTGTTTGTTTCGATTCATTCTTTTTCTCCAATCATAGCATGATGTGGGTGTCAAAAGTCCCCCAACTATAATGCCTACGGATTGTTCTGTGCGTTGCACTCCCTGGCATCATAGCATACGATAAATATATCCGCATAAAAAAAACAGGTGAAATCCTCACCTGTCTTTAAACGTCTTATGATAGCTTTACTTTATGTATTTATCTTACATCCGCAAAAACTATTTCCAGAGTCTGTCGTTGGCACTCTCGCCAGCAAATATTTGCTAATCCTACTCTTTATTGACCATTTCACAAGTGATGTTTTATTCTGGGACGCTGTATTCCCAAACAAAAGACTTATAAAATTTAGCTTTTAACTAAATCAATAATGCGGTCTCTCACCGCAATCGGCAGCTGCCCCGCCTGTCCGTATGGGCTTAACCAATCACTTGGTGGGCAAATATTTGCATGAAAATCATTTCTGCTTCATGTATTAGATTCCAGAGTCAAAAGGTCTTCTGACCCTAATATCATTTCAAGTATAGCATGGCAATTTTTGAATTGCAAGTTAAAAAATCTTTACATCTCATCGAGAAGTTTTCGAAACTCTTCCTGTGGGATCGGACGGTAATAATAATATCCCTGGATATAATCACAGTGGCTCTTCTTCAGGAAATCTGCCTGAACTTCTGTCTCAACGCCTTCTGCAACGATATGAATGCCCATCTCATGTGCCATATCGATCAGGAATCGTAACATACTTTTCGTCTTTGGATTTGTCTCAATCTGGCGGATGAAACTCATGTCAATCTTCATAATATCGAAATTGTACTGCTGAAGCATACCAAACGAAGAATAACCGGTTCCGAAGTCATCCATCATGATCTTGACATCTTCTGTACGGAAGGATTCAAGAATACTGTTGCGGCTCTCACCCATCGCAGCGTAGGATGTTTCAGTAACTTCCAGACGGATCAGTTTTTCTTCCAGATCATTGTTTTTACATTTATCAAGGATATCTTCCATGATCTTCTCATCATAGAAATCCATCCATGATAAATTGACCGAAACCGGAACCACATTCTTGCCTGCATGGTAACGGTCCATCAGGAAATCGCTGACCTGATGAATGACATAATCATCCAGTTCGGAGATGTGACCGCTCTCTTCCAGAGCCGGTATAAAGAAGCCCGGCGACAGGAAACCTTTCTCGGAATGATGCCAGCGGATCAGGGCTTCTGCGGAAGCGATCTGTCCGGTCTTTACATCCACAGCCGGCTGATAATAAACCTGAAGTTCTCCTTTCGCGATGCCTTCTGCAAGTTCTCCTGCAATCTCTGCTTTGTCTATGTAAGCAGTCTGCATGGAAGAATCATATACTTTATATGGCTGAACATACTCATCTTCAATATATTCCTTTGCCAGCTTCGCACGCCCGATCATCATGTTTACGGACATTTCTTTATCTTTTACATAGAAAATACCGCAACGGCTGAACAGACGGATGGTCTTTCCGGAGCTGGAAATCTTCTTCGTACAGAGTTTTGGCAGAAACTCCTCATCCAGATTTTCCCGTTTCACAAGGCACACAAAATGGTCAGCCTCAGCCCTGGCGGTCACAACCGGATCAAGCTGTGAATTTTTCAGATCTTCATAAAACTCACGCAGAATAAAATCACCAAGATCAATTCCAAAAAGTTCGTTCACTGCCTTAAAGTTCTTAATATTGAAAAACAGGATCGCATAATTGTCATCTTCATTTGCATTCTGCAGGATATGTTCTGCCTTCTGTACAAATCCCTGTCGGTTGTATCCGCCTGTCAGTGCATCCTGTCCTGCCAGCTCCGTAATATCCTCGACTGCCACAGCCACGATGCCAAAATACCGATCAAAATAAAGATAAGTATAATTAATCAGGCATTTTTCTCCATCTTTGTTTATCTGGTGTGTACTGAAAGAATAACGTCCTTTCAGATCCAGTTCTCTTTTTATATTATCAAGTCTCGTATGATTTTCAAACTGTGCCTTTTCTTCTTCCGGAACAGAATTCTGTACTGCTTTTTTCAGATACTGTTCATAATCCAGCTCCTGATCCAGAGACTCTGAAAAATCAAAAACTTTCGCAGAACTGATCGCGATCTTCCTGCGTTTTAAGTCGATCACCGCAATCCGCTCATAGCTTTTCTGATACAGGATCTGCGGCATCTTTTCTTCCAGATACTTCTCCGTAATATTGGTAAAATAAAGAATAGCCTCTATCTGACCGAAAAAAGCATTGCGAACCATCTCTGCTGTTACGCAATAAAGCTGCGGACGATGGTTTTCTGTGCTGTATACCGGATAATTTTCCTGAATGACCGTGTGACCTTTTTCGAAAGAATCCATCATATGCTTTCTGCTGAAATTTTCTGTAAAACTTCTGCGCCCATCCTCCTGTGGAATCGAAGTGCTGATCCTGTTTATATACTGATCAAGTGTACGATCCTCTTCCTGAAGCTCCAGATTTTTCAGAGAACTGCTTCCGGATTTGCAGGTTCCGTCTGTTACATTGACATTCACCATACCGACAAAACCTTTGCTCCTGCTCAGAACCATATCCAGCTGTTTCAGATAGTCTGTATTGATATCCCGAAGATAGAGAACCACGACTTCGTTATCTTTTGCGTACTCTGTACTCTTGATGATCTCCATGGAAACCCAGCGAAATTCCTGTCCATTCCGACAGCGATAGCTCATACTGATACGCTCTGTATCTTCTTCCGAGAAATTTTTACGCAGATTTTCCGAATCACAAAATTCCAAAAAAGCTTCCTGATCTTCCTCATGGACATATTCTTCTCCGTACTGCATCAGTCTCTGCGAAATACTCTTAATGCCATCCAGCGGACTCCTGAAATCGTCGGAAATATTTTTAAGTGTTCTATAGGTATCCGTACTCAGATTGATTTTAATGATACGATAAAAAATGCCGGATAACATCTCCATCGCATCGTGCAGACTGCTGGACGCTTTTGCATACAGTGCAATCGTATTGTGCACACGCCGCAGTACGACTGCCGTATCAAACGGCCTCGTAAAATAATCCGTGGCTCCGAGTTCGTACGCCTTTCCTATACTTGCCTCCGATGTTTCTGCCGAGATACAAATAACCGGCAGTGAATCAAGCCACTGCTTTTCTTCCATGACCTTCAGAACTTCATATCCATTCATCACCGGCATATTCAGATCAAGCAGCACGATCTGATACGTTTTCCACTTCTTTTCCAGGATCTCGATCGCTTCCTGACCGTCTTTCGCCATGTCGATCTCGTATGTTTTCTCAAGCATGGCCGCCAGGATCTCTCTGTTTATTTCCGAATCATCTACTATCAAAATTTTCTGCATTCTTCATCTTCCCTCTTAAAAGAATACCCTGTACTAAACATTTTCTGCGTCTTCCAAAACTAAAAAAACAGTTCACCCCCCCCCGAACTGTTCCCGCTTCTTCAATGTCCATATAAAATACCGTCTCCGACACCATTGTTTTCTTATTATACTATGTTTTTTATCTCACGTCCAGCTATTAAAACTTTTCCTGTAACCTTTCTTTTAAAAGAGTATTTCGTTTTGTCACCGTCACATTCCGCACGGCATAGGAAAGTGCCTTGCGTGTTCCGACCAGTACGAGGATTTTTTTCGCACGGGTGATTCCTGTATAGATCAGATTTCTCTGAAGCATCACAAAATGATTCATCAGCACCGGCATCACGACGATCGGATATTCCGATCCCTGTGCTTTATGGATTGTTGTTGCATAGGCAAGTGTCAGTTCATCCAGTTCTGTGACATCATACTCCACGATGCGTCCGTCGAAATTCACTTTCAGATTTCGGGCTGCCACATCCACCGCATCGATCATCCCGATATCGCCGTTAAACACTTCTTTGTCATAATTATTGCGGATCTGCATCACTTTATCGTTTACGCGAAATACAAAACCGCCTCTTCGCAGTCCTTCGCCCTGCGGATTGAGAGTTTCCTGAAGAATCGTATTTAAATTGGCAGCTCCGACGATTCCTTTCTGCATCGGCGTGAGCACCTGAATCTGAGACGGCGGCGTCTGATAATAACGCGACAGCTTATTTTTCACCAGACGCATGACCTCGTCTGCTGCCTCCTGCGGATCTTCTTTCTGCACAAAAAAGAAGTCCGTATCCTTCCCATTGGAAATATCCGGCATTTTGCCCTCGTTGATCCGATGTGCATTCATAATGATACGGCTGCTCTGTGCCTGTCGGAAAATCCTGGTCAGACGGATCACAGGCACCGTTTCGGAATCAATGATATCACGCAGCACGTTTCCGGCTCCGACAGACGGCAGCTGATCGATATCTCCGACCAAAATCAGACGCATCCCCTGCGGAATCGCCTTTAAAAGTGCATTCATTAAAACGATATCGATCATCGAACATTCGTCAACGATCAGTACGTCCCCTTCCAGCGGATTTTCTTCGTTTTTGAGATATCCTTCCGGAGGCTGACATTCCAGAAGACGATGGATTGTTTTCGCTTCCAGGCCGGTGGCCTCTGTCATACGTTTTGCCGCACGCCCTGTCGGTGCCGCAAGCAGAATCTTAAGTCCGAATGCCCGATATGCTGCAATGATCCCCTGTGTGGTCGTTGTCTTTCCGGTTCCAGGTCCTCCGGTCAGCACCATAACTTTGGAAACCGCTGCTTTGCGAATCGCATCTGCCTGAACCTCATCATACTCCATATGCACCTTTTCCTGAATCTTTTCCACATCAATCGACAAATCCGGATTGCCTGTTTTTTCTTTCGCCGTCTCCAGTGCAGTCCACAGACGATCCGCCGCCGGAGCTGCCAGCAGCCTTTTTAATTTTCCTGCCACACCGGTCTCCGCATAATAAAACGGCGGCAGATAAATAGCTTCGGTTATTTGAGATTCTGCCAATTTCCATTCCGGCTGTTCAAGGTCTGCAGGCATTTCATGTTTTCGCTGCTCTTCCGGAATTTCTACTTTCTGTAAGATCAGATCGTGATCCGCCAGCATCTGATCCAGCGTCATCACAACACAGCCCTCCTCTGCTTCCAGAAGCTCTGCTGCCGTTTTGATCAGCTGTTCCTTTGTTGCATAGACATGTCCCTGATCCGCCAGATTGCTTAATGTATACATAATACCGCTTCGAAGACGCACAAAGGCTTCTTTTCCAAATCCCAGCTTCTGTGCAATCCCATCCGCTGTTTTAAAGCCGATCCCCCAGATATCATCTGCCAGCCGAAATGGATTTTCCCGGACCTTATTGACACTTTCATTGCCGTATTGCTTGTAGATCTTTGCTGCAAAGGAAGTGCTAACCCCATGATCCTGCAAAAACAGCATAACATTTTTAATCTCTTTTTGCTTTTCCCAGCTCTCTGCAATCTTGCGGATACGCTTTTCTCCGATTCCCTCCACTTCCCTCAGCCGGAAGACATCGGTCTCAATCACAGCGATCGTCTCTGTTCCGAACTTCTGCACGATCCGTTTTGCATATTTGGGACCAACCCCTTTGATCAGCCCAGAACCCAAATATTTTTCAATGCCAAAAACAGTCGCCGGCATCGTCTCTTCCCAGGTCTTTGCCTGAAACTGTCTGCCATAGCGACTGTCCATTTTCCAGTTTCCGTCGATCAGAAGCACCGAACCAACATTGACATCCAGAAGACTGCCGACCACCGTCACCAGATCCTGATAATTTTTCACCGCACACTTCAGAACTGTATAGCCGTTGTCCGGATTCTGGTAAGTGATCCGCTCCACCACCGCACGCAGTTTAAAAGTACTGCGTTTCCGGACTGTCGGTGCGGTGTTTTGTGCCTGTTCACTCGGTTCTGTTTTTGCCGAATCGACTCCTCTGTTATTTTCTTTATCTTTGCCCTGTTTTTTGTATACAGGATTTCCCATTTTCTCAAAAACCTGCTGGTTCATCCGGCAGTCATTTAATGCCCGATGTGCCCCTTCTGCCGAAATCCCGTAGTATTCTGCCAGATCCGTCAGCCTGTGATGCTCCAGATTCGGAAGCTCCCTTCTCGCCATCTGCAATGTATCAATATAATCATTTGGCAGCGACCGTTCAAAATACTTTTCCACATCACGATAAAGAAAATTCATGTCAAATCGGGCAATGTTATGTCCGACCAACACGAATCCTTCAATAAACTCCAGAAATTCTTCCAGAACCTGTTCAAAAAACGGTGCTTCCGCAACCATATCATCCGTAATGCCATTTACACGGCTGGCTCCGTAAGGAATCCTTCGTTTCGGATTCACCAGCGTACTGAACTCATCCGTAACCTTGCCGTGCTCCACCTTCACTGCAGAAATCTCAACCACTTCGTCCGTCTTAGGCGAAATCCCGGTCGTCTCCAGATCAAAGACCACATAATCCGCAACATAAGTGTTTAATAAATTTCCGCCCGCTTTTGCCATCATCCGCTCCTTTGTTATCTCATCGGACAGGAAGAACGAACCGTTGGTGCTTCCTCCCCGGAAATATAACGTGCGTTAAATTCCATCGAAATCTCACGCAGTTCCTTTTTCCCATCAATATAATCCTGATACATCTCTACGATCCCTGAACTGCATCCGTCACAGGAGGCATCGATATTGCCAAGAGATTCTGCTACGATCCGCTCACGTTCTTCCCTTGTCGTGTCCTTTATCAAATATTTTACCATAGTTCAATCACTCCATTGTTGCAATTCTATATAGAAAAATGACCGCCCCATGCCTGAGAAACTAGGGCGATCATAAGCCTTTAACAATCAGGCGAACCGTCATCGGCAACACCTTTTATGCATTTATAATAGCATTTCTATTCTTTTATGTCAAATATATTATTTTTGTTTTTGTATGTTTCTTTTTGTTTATTAATGTCTTTTTTTGCTTTTATTGATTTTATAATAAATATATGATATTATACAAAACAGGTGTTGCCACACGTTGACGTGTGTATGGTGGTTCGCTTCTTGCGGAGAGTAGACTGTAGCTCCGATTACATAGATTTATCTCTCACTTTCAGAGAAATCTTGGAAAAGGAGGTCTTACTTATGCTTACCATTTCTGACCTTATCGCAGTATTTTCACTGTGTGCGACTTTTTACAGTCTTGGTTATATGCATGGAAAGCATGACTCCAAGACGCAAAAATAACCGCCCTCTGTCCTGACAAAACATAGGCGGTTATCCAACTATTAAACAATCAGGCGAACCGTCATCGGCAACACCTTTTATGCATTTATAATAGCATTTCTATTCTTTTATGTCAAATATATTTTTATATGTTCTCTTTTTATTATTCACAAACAATAGAAATGAATCTTGTGAAATCAGATAAAGTACTCGATATTTCTCTCTTCTTTCATCTGGAAGATCTCATACACTTTATCTCGCATCAGCAGGAAATCATCTGATGTACGGTCTCTGTCTTTCGGCAGTGTGACTTTCATGATGCTCTTGACCTTGCCCGGATTGGCTGACATGATCACGATGCGGTCTGCAAGGAAAATAGCTTCTTCGATATCATGTGTAACAAACACGACGGTTTTGTCTGTCTCATGTGCGATCTTCAGAACGTCTTTCTGAAGTTTCATTCTGGTGATCGCATCCAGTGCCCCGAACGGCTCATCCATAAACAGGATTTCCGGCTCGACCGCCAGTGCTCTGGCGATTGCCACCCTCTGCTGCATACCGCCGGAAAGCTGTGCCGGACGTTTCTTTGCTGCTTCTTTTAAGCCAACCATTTCCAGGTAATGATCTGTGATCTTCTTTTTTTCTTCTTTGCCGAGTTTCTTTGTTTCCAGTCCAAGCTCTACATTTTTCTGCACGCTTCTCCATGGCAGGAGTCCATAGTTCTGAAAAATGGTGACATATTTCATGGACGGTTTTTCTACGGTCTGTCCGTCGATTTTGATCTCTCCGGATGAAGGTTTTAAAAATCCGGCCATCGCATTGAGCAGTGTGGATTTTCCGCAGCCGGACGGTCCGAGCAGGCAGATAAATTCTCCTTTTTCCACCTGAAGGGAAACATCATTTAAAATGGTATGCTGTTCTTTGTTTTCCTCGAAGGAAATGCTCACATTTGATACGTCTATATACATTTCTCTACACTCCAAATCCAATTTTTGTGCTGATCGCTTTTTCTGCGAAACGTAACAAGCCATCTAAGATAAATCCGATCACTCCGATCGTGATCATGGTTGCCAGAAGTGCATCAAAACGCATGCAGTTTTTGCTGTCCATGATCAGAAATCCAAGTCCGGACTGTGCACCTACCATCTCTCCGGAAACCAGAAAAATCCAGGATGTTCCAAGTGCCAGGCGAAGTGCATTTGCAATCTGTGTAAAAATCGCCGGAAATACAATGCCAAATAATGTCTTTACTTTTCCAACTCCGAAGCTGTTGGCGATTTTATAATAAATCCCATCTACATGCTGTACCGCCGCCACAACGGAGAGCAGAATCGGGAAGAATCCGGCTATAAAGATGATCACGATCGCAGGCACATCACCGATTCCGAACCAGAATACGATAAACGGCAGGAATGCTACCGGTGCGATCGGACGGATGATCTGAAGGATCGGGTTGATAAACTGAAATACTTTCGGAAGGCTTCCGAGGATCAGTCCCAGCAGGATCGCAGATACGGCTGCAAGCACATAGCCGGTCGCAAAACGTAGCAGGCTGATCCGGATATGTCCCGGTAAGGTAACGTGGGAAGTACTTCCTTCCAGTCCCTGTGTAAACAATTTAACAAATTCCTCTCCGACTTTGACCGGAGACGGAAACAGTGTTGCATTTGCGTTTGTCACTGTGCAGGCGATCTGCCATACCAGAAGTACAACTACAAATGACACGATAACTCTGATACCTTTTTTCCACATAATATTGTTTCCTCGCTTTTTCTTTCAAGACGCACCGTTCTTTTCCATACGCTATTTTAATCAGATTCGCTGCTTTCAGGCTGATATACAAAGTCTTCATAAGACGGCGGATTTTTGTTGATTCCGTACTTCTTCATTCGTTCTGTCAGCTGTTCGTAATCGGATTTTGTGATCTCCAGATTGTCATAATGAATCCACTGCATGGAAACTTCCAGCGTCTTTTCATTCTGTCCAAGATAAGCTTCTGCAAGTGTTTTTGCCGTTGTTTCGTCGAGCCTGTTTCCGGCCTCTTCGTATCCGGCAACCAGTTTATCAACGGCTTCCTTGTTTTTTTCAAGAAAGCTTCCATTCATAACGAGGGCACAGCAGATGGAATTCTGCCACAGCTGTGTGGAATCATAAAGCACATGGCCGTAATCCTGCACCACAGCCTGTGCTCCGAACGGTTCTGCAACGCAATATCCATCAATTGCACCGCTTGCCAGGGAAGACGGCATTTCTGCCGGTGCAAGCTGGACAACCTTTACATCGTCAATCGACATTCCCGCATCAGAAAGCATGTCGTTCAGTAAAATATTGTGGGAAGACTGATTAGATGGAATGGCAAAGGTTTTGCCTTTCAGATCTTCTACTTTTGTGATGTCATTGGAAACGATCACCACATTTCCATCTTTATGTCCCAGTGCCACTGCTTTGAGATCCAGTCCGTTACTGACGGCTGCCATCGCAAGTTCTGCCAGCACGGACGCTCCGTTGATCCTTCCGGAATTTAATGCATCCATCAGATCGGTCCAGGAACTGAATTTCTGAAGCTGTATCTGCAGAGTGCTGTTTTCGTCTGCATCAAGCAATTCTTTTTCTTCAAAGACGGCCAGTGCATGTGTGATCGGAAGGTAGCCGATCGTGATGATCTGCTTCTTTCCGTCTGCGGTATATTTTGCCTCGGATCTGCCGCATCCTGAGGACAAAACTGTCAGAAGCGTCAGGACAAGCAGCATGCACAGGCTTTTTCTGTTTTTATATTTTCTCATAAATACTCCTATGTCTGTTTTCGGGCAGCTATTTAAATCAAACGCTCATGGCATTTTTTAAAAATGTCATCTGGATTTTTCTGTACTTTATCGTTTCGCAATTTTTGATCAGATTCCAAGCTGTCTGCGTTTTTCTTTCATATCAGCTACCATTTTCTCACCGAGTGATACCGAATCCACATCTACCACCATGGAAGAATGCAGCGTTTCTTTTGTTCCTTCTTTCAAAAATTCGATGACTTTTGAAGAACCGTGGATCGGTGCTTCCACACAGTGGTAAGAACTGATTCCGTTCAGGCGGAAGCCAAGTGCCGCATCAATTCCTTTTTCATTTGACCACTCCGGTGATGCAAAGGCGAACGGCATTTCGTACATTGCTTTTCCGAATGCATTTGCAATGCCTGCAAAGATTCCGGATGATCTGGTGTTGTCGATACATTCTCCGACATGCCATACCGGAGGCATATCCGGTTTGAGAAATTCTCTTAAGCCTTCTCCTGCCTTACTGTAAGCAAACTCGGAAGTCTGACAATAACCCATTTTCATCAGCGGGAAGGATGCACATCCGTTTGTGATGATCAGAACGTTATTTTTCAGAAGTACATCACAGACATCAAGGATCGCTTTTTCGTAGAGTACTTTCGGATTGTTGCATCCGACCATATTTACCACACCAAGGATTTTGCCCTCTCGGATTGCATCTGCAATCGGCTCCAGACTGCCGTATTTTTTGCACAGATATTCTACAGAAAATCCAACTTCTGCCTCTACTTCATATTTCGGAATAAATACCGGCACACCTTTTCGTGCCTCAAAACTTTCGATTGCACGCTCTACGATGCGTTCTGCAATCTTTTTTGTCTCCGCGATATTCGAATGATGATGGTCGTATCCGATATGTTCTGCTCCCGGAAGTCTCGCAGAATCGTGTGTCGTGACAACCGTTGTCTTGAAACATTTTGCAACATCCATGATCGCCGGATAAACTTCCTGCACATCTGCTACCCAAAGATCCAGTGCTCCGGTTCCAAGCACCAGTTCTGCACTGACTGCATTGGACAGTGGGATAACGCCCTCATAACGGTACATAGAAGAAAGTCCGGAACAGCAGATGCCGTAAAACTGAATGCCCTTTGCTCCTTTTTCTTTCGCAAGTTTCTGAAATTTCTCGCTCTGTCCAGCCTTTACGATCTCTTTTACCAGAATCGGCAGATGTCCGTGAACTGCGATATTTACATAGCCTTTTTTCAATGCTCCGACGTTTACCTTGGAAGTCACACGGTCACCGACTCCAAGCAGTGCATCGGTTGCGATCGATGTAGAAACAACACCGCTGAATGTAAAGGCAAGTCCGCAGCGAAGAAACTGTTTCATCACGCTCTCCCAGTCTCCGTCCGTCGCACAGCCTGTTTTGTGATAAGCTTCAAACACTTCGTGATAAGCACTGATTGGCAGAATATCCATATCTTTCCATACTTTCTGACGCTCCGGTGCCGCACAGGCAGTGATCACTTTGTATTCATCCGGCTCTGTTCTCGATAAATCTGCAAGAAGTGCATCTGCCAGGTCAATCGCGATATTTTTGATCTGTCTGTGTTTTGTTTTGATGCCAAATGACTTTGCCATTGCAATGACTTTGTATTCTCCGATGATCGGAATATCCAGTTTGCCCTGAGCTGCCCATTTCAGCATCAGGATCAGTTCTCTTGCATGCATGCCATGCTGTGCTGCACCGGCTGCCGCACCGCGAAGCAGATTTCTCGCAACGATCAGATCTGCATCTGCACCACAGACACCTCTCGGAGATTTCGGAGTGATACGGCATGGACCCATGTTACAGATACGGCAGCAAGTACCGCTCAGTCCAAAACTGCACTGTGGCTGTTGTTTGTCAAAACGGTCAAATGCCGTATCATATCCAAGCTGCTCCATACGCAGCATCATTTCTTTGACTGCCGGGTCCGGCACATTGTCCAGCACATCCTGCTTTGTCGGAAATGTTTTGCGATAAGCTGCAACCGCCTTCATGTAATCTTCCGTGAAAACTTCCTCGTGGCTATGTTCATACTCGTTTCCGTTTTCATCTACATGTTTGTGTGTATGTCCGCTGACCGGCACCAGAACTTTCGGAACACCGTTTTTGTCGAATCCAATGATCGCTCTGTGATTATGCGGTTCAACCTGCGTATTGATGATATCCTGTTCGTTTTTCTTTTCTTTATTGTCCATACCTGTTTTCCTTTTCTGTTTTTTGAAAATCTATCTCTATGCTTCTTCCTGGAAGTTTTTTTCATTTTTTGGTTACTATACCACCTAATTCTTATTATGTCAATAGGTTTTATATATATTGAAAATATCGAGATAATACCGATTTCTTCCTGTATTTGCCGAATCTCTGAAAATGATAACCTTTCACAATACAAAAAGCCCGGCAGATTTTCATCTGCCGGGACTTTCATCTCACATCAGGCGGATATTTAGCATCCGCCTTTCTGTTTCGTTAAACTGCTTTTTTTGCGAACCCCTTCCTCTCAAAAGGATCAGCCTTCGATTGCAATGGTCTTTTTCTGTTCTACTGCCGGTTTTGCTTCTTTCTTTGGAACAAACAGGGTCAGGATACCATGTTTGAACTCAGCCTTGATATCGGCCTGTTCTACATCTTCACCAACATAAAAGCTTCTGCTGCACGCTCCCGCATAACGTTCTTTGCGGATATAATGACCGGTTTCTTTTTCTTTCTCATCTTTGTCCAGACCTTTTTCTGCACTGATGGTCAGATAACCATTTTCAAGCGTAGCCTGAACTTCATCTTTTGTGAATCCCGGAAGATCTACAACCAGCTCATAACCATTATCTGTTTCTTTGATATCGGTTTTCATTACATGGCTGGCTTTACGTCCGTAAAGTTTCTTCTCAACGTTCTTCATATCTTTATCGTAATAAAATGGGAAATCACCAAAAAAGTCATCAAATAAATTTTCTCCAAAAATGCTCGGCATCAACATAAGTCATCTCTCCTTTTTCTAATTGCAGTAACCTTTTCGCATTCCGGGTACTTCGACCTGTACCGAACAGTTACATTTACTTTTCATTTCGCTTATCAGGACTCAGGAGGTTTTGGATTTTCGGGAACCTCTTTTTCTTATTTCCTGTTCCCTTTCTCCTCTTCCTTTGTTCTATCTGTACTATAGCACGCAATGTTAGCACTGTCAAGAGGTGAGTGCTAATTATTTTGTGAAGAATTTGTGAAGCCTTGATTTTACGGGCTTCACAGGGATTTTTCACTTGCTTTCGCACTCGATTTTCTTGATTTGACCACATTTTTACGACAAATTCTTGGAAAAATATATTCGTCTGATTTTCTTACCACATTTTACGACAACGGCTTATGGTTTATACCACAGCAGGTACAGTTTCCGGCAGATTCATTTTAGACATCTCATTTTCCACGTGAGACTTCTCTGCAATATGATTGTAGACATTCATTGTAATCTGTGCATCTGAATGTCCCATCACATATTGCATGACCTTTGGATTGACGTTGTTTTCACCCAATCTGGTACATCCCGTATGACGAAGGGTATGCGATGAAATAGGAGGCATCAGCTCCGGCTCTCGCTTCTCTTCTTCTGCCAGTTTGGTTTCTTTCTTATTATAGGCATTGACAATATTTTTCAGAAAGCTGTTCACTCCCGCCGGCATGATCGGACGTCCATGCTTTGTATTGAAGATGAATCCACTACGTCCACCGATCTCCACATTACTCTGTAAACCAAGCATCAGGTTCAGCTCTCTCTGTTTACGGAACGCGTCATATACCATCTGTGTCATAGGAATATCTCTGATTCCTGCATCCGTTTTGGTTTCTGAATCATGGAAACAATATCCTTCATCACCTTCATAATACACAAGCTGTCCACCTACATGGATCTCCCGGTTCTTCATATCCACATCTGACCAGGTTAAGCCGATGGTTTCACTCACTCTCAGGCAAGCCCCAAACATAACCTGCATCATTGGAAGATGAGGCTTATACACATTACTCTGTTCAACAAACTTCAGAAGTTTTTCCTGCTGTTCCAGTGTCAGTGCTTCTTTCTCCTTTGCCGGAGCCCCATAATCTCCAAGTGTTCCAGTTACCGGATTCTTACGGATAATCCCGTCTTCCACTGCCAGTTCAAAACTGGGATTCAATAAACCATAAAGACCTTTGATCGTACTGTGTGCCAGTCCTTCATCTGACAATGCGGAAAAGAATGTCCTTACGTGAGATGTCTTAAAATCCACAACACGAATGTTTCCCAAAGTATTTCGTATCCGGTAATCCCACATACGGATATAATTCTTTTTCGTTCTTTCCTTGATATTCTTTGTTGCCATGTATCGCTCAAACAACGTATTTACGGTCAGCTTCTTGACTGATGCATCTGTAATAAGCAGATCATCCATATCCTTATTGATCTTCTTTTCCATTTCTCGCAGACTCGCCAGATCAGCTGCATAAACCGAATTACGTTTTCCGGTAATTTCATCCTTGTAGCGATACTCATAACGTCCATCCGGGCGCTGGTATTCACCTGTTTTTAAATTTCTGCCTTTATTATCTTTTCTTGCCATATCAATCATTCCTTTCACTTCATTTTTCGTTATTCGGAATGATTTTTGTCCTGTCGGTATCAGTCATATACTGTCTGATATCTGCTCACAGATTAACATAATATTTTATGATTTCCAAGGGTAAATTCCTGCAAAATGCTAATTTTTATTTGCCTATTTTACAGGAATTTTTCCCTTTTTTACTTTTCATTCCGAAGGAAAGCTGTTGTATTTTATCTTCTCATCTTTCATTACACTGCCATTGCATCAAGATATTTTTTTATCTTATCCACGTTATAAAGAACTCGTCTTCCAACAATCACTCTTGCTTCTGCATAATCTGCAATTTTCTTTGCAGTTACTTCTCCGCAGGATAACATTGCCATTAATCCTTCAATATCTACCGTCAGACGGTTCTCAGCCTTATACTCTGTTGTTTTTCTCATGATGCACATACCTCCTTTCCTCCGTATTCTTCTGCATCACCTCCCAGACAGCGGTTATGCCCGTTGTCAGTACATTCTACTTTTTGATTGCATTTTTCGATGATTTTCCATTCTGTTCGGCGTGTTGGCTTCCGTTCGTATAGGCGGCGTCAACGTTACAGTTGACCTCTATCAGAATTTTTCTGAATGCTGGCAGCTCCTTCTCGAGCATACCAGCCGTTGCCGGAGTATCTTCGATTTCCACATACTACTCTCTGGTACAGCGGTGGAACTCTGTGTTGTCCTTTCATCCCCTAAGGGTACCTATACAGCTCATTTAATTTTCAATGTGCGTAAAAGATCTTGACTTCCTATTCAAAACCTTCTTCTACTAATCACACGTGGCAGAGGCGATAAGGTCATATTTTTCATAAAAAAATTTGATTTTTTTATCTCCACCTTGTTTGTTCGCTTTTATGCGAATATTGATTATGCTGTCATTATATTTCGCTTCAATGTTAATGTCAAGTATTTTATTCGCTTATTTGCGAATCTTTCTGTTTACATTCTGAGATTTTGATAGTAAAATGGAATTATCAAATAGAAAGCAGGAAATCTGATATGACGATTGGTGATAAAATAAAAAAAATCCGGACATTCCGGAATATGACACAGGCTGAACTCGGTGCTGCTCTTGGCTGGGGCGATAAAGGGGCAAACCGCCTTGCCCAATACGAAACCAACTACCGGGTTCCCCGTAAAGATCTGGTTACTGAAATGGCTAAGATTTTGGATGTGAATCCACTGACACTGCATGAACCAACTACGATGAATGCTTCTGAACTGATGGAAATCCTGTTCTGGATTGACGAATTTAATCCGGGCATGATCAATCTTTTTCAACTAGAAACTTATCCAGGCGAAAAATCAAATTCCAGTGACGATACAGCTATCCGCTATCATAATTCCGACAGCTGGCCTGCTCATCCACCTGTTGGCATGTGGTTTAATTATGGGATTCTTAATGATTTTTTGAAAGAATGGACAATTAGAAAAGAAGAACTGAAATCCGGCGAAATTACCCAAGATGAATATTTTGAATGGAAAATTAACTGGCCTCAGACATGTGATGACTGCGGTAAACGGGAACCGTCAAAGCAGTGGAGAAATTTATATAAATAATTCAAAGACCGAAACTCTCCATCTTGCTTTGAATTTCGGTCTTCTTAAAACTCATTCATAACCGGTCAGTACTTTCACGGTTGCTATAAATGTTGCTCTTTCATATGATTTCTACAAACGTCTTATAGAAATCATATGTCTTTCCGTTTTCCTGAGCACAGAGCAAAAAGCGGCTGATGATTGCACCGGTACGGTGTGATTCCTGAATATGCGATAAGTGTTCGTGCAGGTTATTAGGAAACCCCTCTGTCACTTCTTCCCTCAGCAAAAAAGTTACATACCGATCTGCCTTTTTTTGCCAAAGAATACTGGATTTTGGAAATAAGGAACTCATTTCCGCTGGTATAGTAAGCCCACGTTGTTCCTGTGGAAGTGTTTGCGTATGCTGCACCCGTGAATAAAGATACGGATTTTCAATATACCGACGCAGCTTGTCCCTTTCAATCAAGTCAAAAGATACAATGCAACAGTTACCTCTGCTATCCTTTGTTAATAACGCTTTTACTTCCCACATATGTCAACAGGAAATAACTTCCATATACGAACACAATAAATATTGATGTTACAAGGATCGTGGATGCTACATTCATATCTCCAAACACCTTAATAACTTCACGGCTTGCCACCGTCAAGCCGACGACTGAATGAATCACAGCCAGTAAAAGTGGAAGCAGATAATAGCTGAGAATTTGTATAAACAGTGCACGATTCAGTTCCCGGTGTTCTACACCCAGTTTTTTTAGAAGCTTGTATCGTTCTACATTGTCAGTGGCTTCGGAGAGCTGCTGAATAGCAAGGATTGCTGCACAGGCTATCATAAATACAATACCAAGGTAAATTGCCAGAAATGCTATGATTGCCTTTGTAGTGACCGAGGATTCATATGCCTGCTGCTTTCCTACATAATAGGCAAAGGCACATTCTCTTTTGCTCTTTTCCTGATAATTATCCAGCAATGTATCAAATTCTTTTGCTGCGTCTTCACTCACGCACTGTACATTCCATATCATCGTATCGACATTCATATTTTTCATCCATGTATCTGCGACTACAAATATGATTTGGCCCATGTCACTATTTGACATGGTAAATTCTTCAGCTTCATTCACCGGAGAAAGTACATTTTCCTCAATAGTAAGATTGATACTTTTATCATGAAATTGTTCTGCAAGTCCACGAACATTTTCTTTATTATATAAAATTCTATAATTGTTTTCTAATAAATCAACGCTGTCCATGCCTTGTAGTTTACGCATGCCATTATAATCTGACAGGCTTACAAATGTCAGAGGACTATCTCCATATCCATAAGCAGACAATGTTTCTGGTATCTCAACATCGTAATCCTTATAATATGCCTTTCCCTCTGCCATGATCCCTTCCATACATCAACGCCGAGTACGAGGAAAAGCTGGAGGAAATCAAAACATCCCACACCTACGACGTGCTGGAGATGTCCGGCAGCCGGGCGGTTTGGAAAGAGGTGCTTGCGGTGTATGCCGTCAAGATCACCACCGACCCGGACGCTGCCCAGGAAGTGGCCACCATGGACGATTCCAAAAAGCAGCTCTTAAAGGATATTTTCTGGCAGATGAATGAAATCTCATCCAGCACCTCTACCCAGACGGAAACCATCATTGAAACCTCAGACGATGGGAACGGGAACATCGTAGAAACGGAAGTCACCGTCACCCGCACCTATCTGTATATCACCGTCAGCCACAAGACGGCGGAGGAAATGGCCGATCAGTTCAGCTTTCACGAAGATCAGCGGGAACAGATGGCGGAGCTTCTGGCCGATGAGAACAATTCCCTCTGGAGCCAGGTGCTTTACGGCATTACCGGAGGCGACGGCGAGATCGTCACCGTGGCGCTCTCTCAGGTGGGGAACACAGGCGGTGCGCCCTATTGGAGCTGGTACGGCTTTGGCAGCCGTGTGGAATGGTGCGCCTGCTTTGTGAGCTGGTGTGCCAATGAGTGCGGCTATATCGACGCTGGTGTTATTCCAAAGTTTGCAGCCTGTGCGTCCCAAGGCGTCCCGTGGTTTAAGGAGCGCGGGCTGTGGCAGGATAACAGCTATGAGCCGCGCCCCGGCGACATCATCTTTTTCGACTGGGATGATGGAGGCCAGGACGGTTCTTCCGACCATGTGGGGATTGTGGAGAAGGTGGAGAATGGCCGCGTCTACACGGTGGAGGGCAACTCTGGCGACTCTGTGCGTCAGAACAGCTACCCCGTGGGATACTATGAGATTTACGGGTATGGCACACCCGCCTATTAACAGCCCCAAAAAAGAAGAAGCCCAGCCGCGCAGGCGGCTGGGTACATAATGATAATAACAAAAGCATCGTCCCCTTGACAGCAAGACAAAAATATGCTATCCTAACTTTTGTTTGATAATTGGATTATCTTAAATAAAGTAATTATCCGAGAAGGGAGGAAATATTTTGAGTTACTGTTCCGACTTGACAAGAGAGCGAATTATGGAATGTGCGAAAGTGGAATTCCTAAAAAAAGGCTTTCAGGCAACGCAGCTTAAAGATATTGTTACCGCTGCAAAGGTTACAACAGGTGCAATATATCGACATTTTAAGGATAAAGAAGCGTTGTTTTTTGCCTTAATCGAAGATGTTTACCATTATACATTAGATTTTCTGGATAATGCAGAACCTTACGATAAAGTTGGAATTAGAGAAGCTATTGAGAGGGATTCTGTTGAAGCGTCATATGTTCAGGCAATGACATATGTCAACTATATGTACGAGCATTTGGAGGAATTTCAACTCTTACTGAAATGCAGCAAAGGTTCTCGCGTCGAAAACTTTATAGAAGAAATTACAATTCAATATACGAAACAGAATGCCCTATTTGTAAAGGCGGCATATGAAGCGGGATATGCGAAATGTCTGCCAAACGATATAGAAATACACATTTTGACGCATGGATATATTACTGCACTATGTGAGTGTATTTTGCACGATGTTCCTTATGAAAAGGCGGAGGATTATGTAAAAAACATCATAAAATTCCAGCACTATGGCTGGTATGGTGTATTAGGGCTTCCGCTAAAATAAGTGGCTTTTGCCATTTATTTTTTGCCAAATAGTTAGTTTTTGCTAACCTATTTAAGGAGGATTTTTTCATGAAGAAAAAAACGAAACCTGGAGCAATTCAGCAATTGTTGAGTTATGCAGGAAATAATAAAAAGCAACTATATCTTTCAACCTTTCTTGCAACGCTGGGCGAACTATTCGGGATGGCCCCCTTTATTACAGTGTCATTATTAGTCGCGGAACTATTTAACAAAACAGCTACTATTCAAAATGTATGTATCTTGTTTGCAGTCGCTTTGGGCGGGCAAATATTAAAACTGTGGCTTACATATCAATCCTCTTTTATGTCGCATAAGGCTACATATAAAATATTGAAAAATATCCGTAGCAAAATCGCAGATAAAATGCTTCGGGTTCCAATGGGCATCATGTTGGATACGCCGACCGGAAATTTCAAAAATTTGATGGCAGATACAGTTTCAAAATTAGAGGATTCGATGGCTCATTTTATGCCTGAAATAACCTCTAATGTAGTGGCTCCCCTATGCTGTATACTACTGGTATTTATTCTTGACTGGCGCATGGGATTAGCTGCATTGATTACAATTCCCCTCGGACTTTTGGGTTACATTGGAATGATGAACGATTATGTGAATAAAAGTACCACTTATATGAAATCACAAAATGCGATGAACAGTACGCTGGTTGAGTATGTAAATGGTATAGAGGTTATTAAGGCATTTAATCAAGGAAGTGCTTCTTATAGTAAATTTACAGGTGCAATTAACTTCTTCCATGACAGTACTCTGGCATGGTGGAAGCAGAGTTGGCTTTGGTCAGCAGTCATTCAGGCTGTAATGCCGACAACATTGTTGGGAACGCTTCCGATTGGCGCATGGCTTTATATGACTGGAACATTACCATTATCAGATTTTATCACTTGCATTATCCTTCCTATTGGATTTATTGCCCCGCTTATGCGAGTAGGAAAATATTCTGAACAATTTAATATGGTGAAAGCCTGCCTCGATCAAATACGGGATTTTATTGAAAAACCGGAACTGAAACGTCCAGAAAAAAATGTTGCACTGGATGAAACAGCCTATCGCTTTGAAAATGTTTCTTTCGCTTATAACGAGACGGAAGTTCTGAAGAATGTATCCTTTGAAATCAAACCAGGTACTGTTTCAGCAATTGTCGGCCCTTCCGGTTCCGGAAAATCAACGATTGCAAAACTCATGGCTGGTTTTTGGGACGCCACAAAAGGAAAAGTTATTTTTGGCGGAAAGAATATTAAAGAGATTCCTTTCGCACAGTTGATGGGTGAAGTCAGTTATGTTGCACAGGACAATTTTCTGTTCGATGAAAGTATCCGTGAAAACATCCGGCTCGGAAAACCGGATGCGACAGACGATGAGGTGGTAGCTGCTGCAAAAGCTGCCTGCTGTCATGAGTTTATTGTAAAGTTGGAAAACGGATATGATACAAATGCCGGAGACGCAGGAGGAAAACTTTCTGGCGGAGAACGTCAGCGAATTACTATCGCAAGGGCAATTCTAAAAAATGCAAGAGTAATTATTCTTGATGAGGCCACGGCCTATGCTGATCCAGAAAATGAGTATCTCATTCAAAACGCTATCAGTAAACTTGTAAAAGGAAAAACCCTCATCGTAGTAGCTCATCGTCTTGCGACCATCCAGAAGGCTGATCAAATCCTTGTGGTGGAAAATGGAAAGATTGTTGGCTGCGGCAGGCAGGAAGAGCTTTTATCAGAATGCCCACTTTATCAAAGATTATGGAGTGATTATGTGAGTTCAGCTGATCAAGTGGAAGGAGGGACATTTTAATATGTTTTCAATTATAAAAAGGATTTTACGGTTATCTGGGAAATATCGTCCCCGTGTAATTGCCGGACTGATCTTCAATGCTCTGAAATCCTGCTGCGCCGCCTTTGTATTTTTTGCTGTGCTATTGGTAATGTTAAATATCGAACACTTAACAGAGACTGTCATTTTACAGGCATTTGGAATTGTTGCACTTAGTGTTTTGGGCCGCTTTTTGTTTCAGTACCTAAGCGATGTGCTAATGAGTGCGTCTGGATATGAGATTTTCCGGGAAAAGCGTCTTGAGATTGGAAATCAGCTCAAAAGGGCACCAATGGGCTATTTTACAGAAAATAATCTCGGCACCGTACAAACAGTATTGACAACAACAATTTCCGATCTGGAAGGGAATTGTATGCTTGCACTAACATTTTTGGTGGGAGGTTTTGTACAGGCGCTTGCCATGACGCTAATGTTGGGTATATTTTGCTGGCAGATTGGGTTTTTGGCTTTAACAGGAATTTTAGCGGGAATTCTTGTACTGAGCCAGATAAAAAAGCGGGCCGGCGCGCATACGGAAGATATGCAAAATGCTCAGGAATTGTTGGTGGGAAGTGCATTAGAATACATAAAAGGCATTTCTGTTCTGCGCATATTCGGAAAAGGCAAAGAAGGAAAAGGAAAAGTGGATCAAGCCTTTGAAAATAAGTGTCGCAGCGATATAGCGGTTACAATTTCTACTGCCGGAATTATGAAGCTGTATGAAGCCGTATTTAAGATTACAAGTTGCCTGTTATTTTTATTGTCAGCTTTGCTCTATTTGTGGGGAGTTATCACATTGCCCTATTGCCTTTTATTTATCATCTGTGCATTTTTAATGTTCATGGAATTGGAATTGATGAATGACGGGGCCTTTTTGAGTAAAATGCTCGCTACGCAGTTGGATCGGCTGGATTTCATCTCAGATATACCGGTTTTAGATGGAGACGGAAAGGATATTGTCCTGAAATCATATGAGATTGAACTGAAAGATGTTATTTTCGCTTATGACAGCCGTCCGGTTTTAGATGGAATCACCTTGAAAATCCCACAGAACTCTACTTGTGCTATCGTTGGGCCGTCAGGTTCAGGGAAAACAACTTTGTGTAATATGATTGCAAGATTTTGGGACGTAAATTCTGGAAGTGTTAAAATTGGAGGACACGATGTAAAAGAATTTACTTGTGATAGCCTTTTATCATATGTAAGTATGGTATTCCAAAAGGTGTATCTGTTTAATGATACGATTGAAAATAACATCAAATTCGGAAAACCTAACGCGACCCATGCGGAGGTGGTAGAGGCCGCTAAAAGGGCCCGCTGCCATGATTTTATAGAGGCGCTCCCGCAAGGCTATGAAACAATGATAGGAGAAGCAGGTTCCACTTTGTCTGGGGGAGAAAAACAGAGAATTTCAATAGCAAGGGCGATATTGAAAGACGCGCCCATCGTTATTTTGGATGAAGCGACATCCAGCGTAGACCCGGAAAATGAAAAAGCTCTTTTGGACGCAATTTTTGAATTAACGAAAAATAAAACACTAATTTCTATCGCTCACAGGCTGTCTACTGTTCGGACGGCAGATCAAATTATTGTCATTGATCAAGGCCATATTGTTCAAAAGGGAACCCATAAGGAATTAGCAGAAAAAGAAGGGATTTATCGTACTTTTTTGAAGTGCAGGGAGAAATCCATCAGTTGGAAGCTATGAGGTGTGTTGCCATGAAAAAACAATTTCCAATTATATCTTTTGAACATGCCTCTTTTCAGTATGAAGGACAGTCTCAGGAAAGTCTAAAGGATGTAAAGCTTATCATAAAATCGGGAGAATTTCTTGTTATTACTGGGCAGAGCGGATGTGGAAAGACCACATTAACCAGGTGTATCAATAATTTGATTCCCCGCTTTTTTGAAGGCAGATTATCCGGCGAAGTCATTGTATCGGGACGTTCCATAAAAGAATCGGACGCCGGTGAGGCTGGTAAAGAGATTGCTTCAATTTTTCAAGATCCCCGCAGTCAATTTTTTACTACAAACAGTTCCAGCGAAGTTGCGTTTGCCTGCGAAAACTATGGAATTCCACATAAAGAAATCGTTAAACGTGTTAACAGCGCCTTTCAGTCACTGAATATGGAGAACCTAAAAGACAGAGATATTTTTGCCCTGTCCAGTGGAGAAAGGCAAAAAGTTGCTTTTCTCGCAGCGACTACTCTTAATCCACAAATTTATGTGCTGGATGAGCCTTCGGCTAATTTAGACATTCATACAATCTTACAGGTAAGAGGGATTCTTTCTGCTTTGAAAGCCGCTGGACACACGATTATTGTTTCAGAACACAGATTGTTTTACTTATACGGACTCGCAGATCGCTTTTTAATTATGGAGGATGGTCAAATCTGCGAAGAATTAACAGGTGAGGAAATGGCAGAATTATCTGCTGTCCAAATGCACAACAGAAGGCTTCGCCCGTTAAATTTGGATTTAATACAAATAGAAAGGAAAGAATCTATTTGCCGCTCGGAAGTATTTCTCCAAATTAGAAATTTGAGCTTTTCGCATAAAGCCATGCCGGAACTTCTTCACAACATTTCATTAGAAGCCTACAAAGGCGAAACGATTGCCTTGATTGGAGAAAATGGTTGCGGGAAAACAACATTGGGGAAAATCCTGTCTGGCTTGATTCGCTGCCGCCAAGGTGCGTTTTACATTGATGGAAAGAATGTGAAGCAACAAAAATTATCCGACTATGTGTACTTTGTTATGCAGGAGGCAGATCACCAGCTTTATACAGACAGTGTGACGGAGGAATTGAGGTTAGGAAATAAAAGGATTCCAAGCATAGATGAAAAAGTGTCTCAAATTTTGAAAATGCTCCATCTGGAAAACTTCAAAGACTGCCATCCGTATGCTTTATCAGGCGGTCAAAAACAGAGACTGACAATAGGAGCAGCAATGCTTTCGGAAAAACCAATCATCGTTTTGGATGAACCAACAAGCGGGTTAGACTGGGATAATATGTGCGCTGTTGCCAATGCTGTTAATTATATGCGTGAGGCTGGAAAGCTGGTCTTTATTATTACGCACGATCTGGAGTTTATCAGCCTGACCGCCTCGCGCGCTTTGCTTTTGAAGGAAGGGATTATTAAAGATGATTTACAAATGACGGAACAAAACAATTTCAAAATCGTAAAGAATTTTATGGTTGAGGAAGGTGGTGAATAAATTGAGAAAGCATGGAGTATATTACGATTCTCGCATAAAACTTCTGTTGATTCTATTGACATCAGCTTTGGCGTTTGCTTTGGGTGGAGGCTTAACAGGCTTGTTACTCTTTGGCGTCGTTTGCCTGTTTGCTTTGCTAAGTGGACTTTGGAAAACAAGTATCAAATTTGCAATAGTTTATATAGTTCTGCTTGTGTTGGCGCAAGTCCTTCCAATTCATTTATCTTCCGTGATAACATTCTTTTTACTAAGAATTTTGACTATTGCACTTGCTTTGAATATTCTATTTCAGACTACGGAAATATCGGAATTGATAGCAGCGCTTCAGGCAAGTCATATCCCTCAAGCAATTGTGATACCAGTGGCTATCATATTGAGATTTCTTCCATCTTTGAAACAAGATGTGCTTTATATAAAACAAGGGATGAAAACGAGGGGCGTGGGATTGTCTTTTTGGAGAATAGTAAGTCATCCGGCGCAGACATACGAAGGCTTTTTAATCCCTATACTTATGCGCCTTCTGATGACGGCGACAGAATTATCCGCATCAGCGGAAACGCGAGGCATCAGCTATCCTTGTGAAAAAACTCACTATATATTAGTTGATTTCCGCTTAAGAGATAGTATTTTGTTGATAGGTATGCTTGCTCTTTTTGCGGTTGTCATATGGACATCGTTCCAACCAATATCATTTTAAGGAGGATTTATTTCATGCAAACCGAAAACAAAAAAGGCTTTCAAGTAAAGGATTTGATTGTCACAGCTCTTTTATCTTTGTGCGCACTTGTTATCTATATCCTTTGTGCGTTCCTATCTTTTTCTCCCTACACGATGTTAGTGGTAAGCCCATTGTGGTCACTATTGGCAGCTATTACATATTTCCTTGTAGCAGCTAAGACTAAGAAACCGTGGACACTGTTCATTTTTTGTGCGATAACAGGCATTTATGGATTTTATCCGCCCATGATAATTTGCTGCATTATTGCTGGCATTATTTCTGCGTTGATCGCGTGGAAAACAGGTTGCACTAATGGAAAAACACTTACGATCAGTTATATCATTTATATGGTTTTAGCAGCATTCAGTGGTACATATATTCCCTTCTTGTTTTTCTCAAATCAAACACTTGAGCAGTATGCGGGAATGTTTGGCGAAAGTTATTTGGGAATTTTGCAAACGTTAGTATCACCTGTAACAGCTATCATAATGCTTGTCGTTGTTGCAATTTGCGCCTTTGTTGGCGCGCTCAACGCTAAGAAACTGCTCAAGAAGCATTTCAAAAAAGCAGGTATGGTGTAAATGAAGTAATTATATGTGTCAGAAGGAGGTGTGCCATTATGCCCTTAACATCATCTATGGAGGACTATTTAGAGGCTGTGCTGGTGCTTCAGCAACAAAAGGGCTATGTTCGCTGCGTAGATGTGGCGGAGCTTTTGGATGTAAAAAAGCCTTCTGTGAGCCGGGCTGTCAAAGAACTGTCTAAAAAGAAATGCCTGATAAAAAAGGACGATGGCACACTCTCCCTCACAGAGCAGGGCCAGCAAATCGCCCAGCAAATCTATGAAAAGCACCAGTTCTTTACCAAACGACTCGTGGAAGCTGGTGTTCCACAGGATATTGCAGCACAAGACGCTTGCAAGCTGGAGTATGTTATTAGTGAGATAAGTTTTAAGAAATTGAAAGAGGCCGTTTGGATAAATGACCGGGAGGTGATACCATCGGAGAAATAATCATTATGAAACTGAACGAGGAAGAAAAAAAGATTTTTGAAGATTTCCTTTCATTTTTGCAGCTCCATCCAGAGCTAAAAAAATGGGAGCTTTCCTCGGAACCGGTGCTATCTCTCCCCGATCTTGAGATTGACCCCAGCCAAAGGCTGGTGCGCTGTAATCAAAAAGAAGTGGGCCTAACAGCAAAGGAATATAGTCTCCTATGCCTGCTGACAGTTAATAATGGACGAGTGTTGACCTATTCCCAAATCTATGAAAAGGTATGGGGTGAAGCTCTAACAATAAATGAACGAGGCACCATAGGATACCATGTACGAAACCTACGCAAAAAGCTCTATTCCGCTGATCCGCACCACCCTTTTATTATAGAAAGTGTCCGCGAGGTTGGGTATCGCTTTCAAACAACTTCCTAAATATTCACAGAGCGCAGTCTGAATGGCTGCGCTTTTCTTTTTCTCAAGGTGAGGCTATTCGGGAGGATTTTTCAAATTTCACACCTTGTCGTTTGTGTTTGACAACTTTCGGATGGATTGAAGAATGGATAGGAAGAGGTATGCAGGAATCCGCTAAGACTATGGCTGCACTATTGGCAACAAATGGAATGAAATAACTATATGTTACCCTTTCCAGCACTCCGCTGCTTTTCCTATACATTCTTATTCAATCATACATTTGAGGATATTTCTTTTTCAAATATGCTCTGAGCAAAATAGTTCCAATATTTATAAACAGAATCACAAGTATCAGATTAAGCGGAAGATATTCTCTTATCAAATTTCCCAATACTGCTACAAATGAAATACTGGATATTAAAACCATTTTATATAGGTCATCCCATATCTTCTTATATTGTTCAACTCCAGCCCAAACAAGGAATACACATCCGAGAATCCCAGCAGTAATCATAAGCATAGAGAAAAACCCTTTAAAGAGCATTTCTCCGGCAGTATCGCTTATATATTCCAACCGTTCAAACCATGCTATATATTCTTTGCACCAATTTATCGGTATCATTATTAGTTGCAGCACATCTTGTTGAAATGCTCCATTTTGAAGAAACGAAAAGAAAATTACACAAAGATATCCCCAGTCCCAAAAGAACTGATTTTCTTTCATATCAGCAATTTCCGATTTTGCTTTTCTCCTGGCTCTTTGTATCTCCATATCTGCCCGGTTCTTTTCCCTTTCAATCTGGTACTCTGCCTGCCTTGCCTGTTTTTCTGCCTCTTCCTGTTTCTTTTTTGCCTGTTCAACCGCTTCCACCGATGATTGGTTCACCTGCATTACTAATTTAGAGTTCCGGTCCCGAACGTCTTTTATTTCTTTTTCGAGCTGCTCTTGCTCGTTCCTTCTCATCAAGCCGTTTCTGTTCCTCAAGTCGTCGTTGCTCTGCTGTAAAGACTGATTGAGTTTCCGCATTTCGGACAATTCTTCTGTCATCTGCTGAATTTCGGCATTCGACTTCTGCATTTCTTCTTGCATTTCGTGATTCTCGAAGAATAGCCTCTGTTTTTCCATTTTCAGACTGTGTGTTCTTTTCTGAAATTCCAGGATAAACTCGTTCATCTTCTGATTTCTCACCTGTAACTCGTCCCTCTCTTCCGTCACTTTCTCCAGTGTTTCTGCCTGTTCCTTCACAAGCTGCTTCCACCTGTCGGTAGTACCCAATGAGTTCTTCGTCTGCTCCTGCTGTTCGCTCTGCTTCGGCTCGTATCCTTTCGTAATTTCCATTAAATTCATGCTCCAACGCCTCCTTACTGATATCCAGATGAAACGTTTTGGACAGATTGCTGTCACGCACTTTCTTCCCATCCTGATTCTGGAATGTGATATGCTTTCGCTTTTCCGTCCAGTTCACCCTCCATCCGAACTGTTTCATTTTTTCTATAAACTTTTCTTTGCTGATACAATTTTCCAGTGCCTTTAATACCGCCATTGCACAGTCCGCTACAAAACTGTCCTTTACCTGTTGACGGAACAGGTTATATTTATCTTTGCTCCATGCAATGACTTCCCCTTTTTCAATCTGGCTTCCATCAAAGTGCTTTCCTTTCTCGACAACTGTCAGTCCACGTTCTCGGCACATCTGATTGGTAAGCTGTTTCATACGTTCCAGATCCTTTTTGGTGTTATGCAGTTTTCTCCCATCTTCATAACTCACAGAATTTGTCACCAGATGACAGTGAATATGGTCTTTATCCTTATGGACTGCCACTAATGTCTGAAATCCCTGAAACCATTTTTCTGCGAATTCTTTTCCAAATTCAAATGCCTGTTCCAGAGTAATCTGCTCGTCCTTATGCCAGGAAATAATGTTGTGAGCGTACATTCTCCCAGAATCTTTATCCCACACCTTCTTTTCCTCTAAAAATGCTCTGTACACCAGATCATAATTGATCTCATCATGGCAGTACGGTCCAGTCACATAGGTAAGTTGTTCACTAGTCTTATCCTGCCGCAGCACATATTCGATGCAGTTTCTCATTGCTCCATGTGTATTTGTCCGCTTATTAATCGTCTTATTAATAGCCATATCTTTTCACTCTCCTTCCTGTACTTAAGAATATTTTTATTAAGGAAATACAGCATACTGTCATTCGGAATTTCTCCATCTGTATGCAGCTTTCTTGCAATCTGATTGATATTTGTAGTAGCTCCACGAAGCTGACTGAGAATATCTGCAAACATCTGGTTCAATCTTTTCAGTTCTTCCACTTCCTCTGTAGAAGCTATCTTCAAGTCTGCAATTGCTTTTATCACAACTTCTTGCTGTGTTCTTCCGGATTCCTTTATTTTGCTTTGAAGTAGCTCATATTCCGCTTTATTCATCCGTATAGTTACTGTATGATTTCGTTTTCTCATAGGCTTTTATTTCCTTTCTCTACTTGATTTCTGCTCTATATTTACAACCATAGCGTTATGTCTAAATTAACAGGGGATTCCATAAGGGGATGTGTAACGTTCCCCTTTGGTAGATGCAAGACAACGTCTTAGCCAATCCGTGGCAATCTGAGAAGAAGTATCCAGTGGATATTTCTAACACAGAATTGTCACCATTGGCGTGCCGGGGTTCCAAGGGGCAGACGCCCATGGCAAGTTTAGGAACAGCCCAAAGGCTGGCTCCGGTGCAGAGTGGCTTGCCACTTTGCGAAACTTGCCTGTCATCTGCCGCCACAGCAAAGACTTCCTCAATGATTCTTCCTGCAGCATCTTCCAGAATAAAAAGCGGCTGATGATGGTGGTTTTGTGGTGTGGGAAAAGACTGTGGAGGAAATCCGGATTACTCCCCTTTGCAGAGTATTCCAGCTTTCTGGAACAGGCTTTTCACACACCACTCCGGTGCGAAGTACCGGACAATCCTATGCCGTATCCGGCATACCATCCTTTTCTGACATTCTTCTCCGCACTTTCTGCTACATTGCTTCTAATCCACTTTCTTTTTTCTGTTACAAAGCATAAAAATAGCAGTCATAACCATTTTCTAAATTTTCTTCTCAGAAAATGTCATCACTGCTAATCTCTTTTTCTGTTATTTTCTTTTTCCTAAACCGCTCTATACTACCAATCAATATTCCTATGACTGCTACTTTATTTTATCGAAAATATCATAGATCTCGTCCAATAACTTTTCCAGTTTCATAATCCTACGGTGCTGATACCAGATCAATCCCGGAAGTGCCACAGCCAAGATAAATGAAACTATTAAGATTTTTATTGCCTGTCCTCTACTGCTTATTCCCCCATAGCCAAGTCCACATACCAGATTCACGAATAAAATATAAAAATATCCACAGAATAAATTCAGTTCAAAAATCCATATCAAAATTCTCTGTATCTTCTTTTTCATTCTTCTCTGTCCTCCTAAGTTTATAAACTCATTGTAGCGAATTTCTCGCTATATCTCAATAGTGAATATCTCGCTAGTTTATTATTAAGCGTGAGGTGAAAGCATGTATAAAAGAATTCGTGATCTCCGTGAAGATCGTGACCTGACACAGAAAAATATGGGCGAAATCTTAAACTGCAGCCAACGCATTTATAGTAATTACGAGTGTGGCGATGTTGATATTCCCACTCAGATTCTGATCAAGCTGGCAGAATTCCATAATACCAGTGTTGACTATCTGTTGGATCTGACAGATGACAAACGACCATATTCCCGGAAAAGAAATAGTTCTACTTAAAGCAGCCCGATTCAATCTTGCTTATTCGGACTGCTTTATTTTTGCCATTATCTAAAAACTATCCGCAAACTCTAACGCTGCATCCATATCTGCTTCCTGCTCCCAGTCCATTGCATCTTCCGTGTCCTGTTTCTTAGGCTTTTCCTCTAATCTGCCAAATGGTTGGTTTTCTCCCACCGATTCTTTTACAAATGGCGTAATCATTTCAAATAGATTCTTCGCCATAGCCATCGGAACAGATTCTTTCACTCCATCCCGGATAGCTGTCTCTACTCTTTCCAGAAAAGCATCTTCCTTTTCTCTGCTTTCCAGATATGGGTCTTCTTCATTCCGGTACTCTCTGGCAAAATAATCGTTCAACGCTGCCACAACTGCTTTTGTATAGGATTTATATTTCTGTCTGTCCATGGTCTGAAGATATTCCCATGCCTGCCGATCCTGCTCGTCACAAAGATTCAGTCGTATATTGGTGTTGATGATTTTCCGTTCTTTTCTCATACCAGCATCCCTCCGCTTTTCTGAATTTTTCTTACTGTCATAGCTTCATACCCTTTGGCTGTTGCACAGATGTCTCGCACAATCGTCACCCGTTCTTTGTCATATTCTCCGAAGTTCTGAATCATGCAGCCACCGCCACCAACTACATATAAACGCATCAGTTCCGGATTGTATTCCCGTTCTCTCAGCTTATGAAAAATTTCTCTTGTATAATCACTGGCAGCCTTACGAATTACAGTCAGATACTTTTCTCCGATGTCTGCTGTCCCGGTACGGATCACCTGTTCAATCACAAGATCATCTACCACCGTTCCCAATTCTTTCAGCAAACTTTCCCTGACTGCAAGCACACACTGGTGTGTTCCATATTTTTCTGTAAAGCATTTCTTTTCCACCGGACGGGAGTTGTTGATATACATGATGTTCATAGTTCCATTTCCAATATCAGCCAGCATATTGATTCCCTTGAAATCCTGCAAGCGGTAAAAAGCTGCTGCAAATCCCTGTGGATAGATATCCGCTCCTTCAAACTCGACGTGATACTGTTTATTGCGGAACATAAAATCCACTCTCTCGTTTTGAAGCAGATATTTCTGAAAATCCTCTTTCTGCGTAGCCACCCAGGTCAGAGGCAATCCGGCTGCAATGTGAACTTTTGCACTGTTCATTCCTTTTCCCTCCAGTTCTCTTGCAATCGCAGCCAATGTCAGTACATAATAGTCGTCGTCCTGGGTCTTCTCCGCACAGAACTCCTTGTGTTCCTCACCAATCTGGTAATACATGTCATTGTAAACAAGAAGGTTATTCTGGAAGATTGGCTCCTTTTCGTATCTGGCTACACCGGAAGGGAAACATCTGGTTGCCGTTTTCATGTTGCCATAGCCGTGATCAATCCCGATCACCATAATTTTCTCGTTTTTGTTGGTTTTCATCATTCTCATAATCATATACCTCGTTCTTTCTTTTTATTTTACCCAGGGCAAACAGGGCATTTTTGTGAGCATCTAACAGCTTTTTCATTTTTTGCGTCCTGCTCTGATCTCATCTCCTTTTGCCCTTTTTGCCCCAAATGCCCCAAATGCCCCAAAATGCAATCTATATATTCAGTTTTATCTGTTCGGAAGGCTTATCAAAAGGACTCTTTTCCCCTGCTTCCAGAGGATGGAAATCTTCTTCCCTGATAGCAATATCCAGATAACAATATTCGCCGTTGTATTTCCTTACCTGATATCCTTTGCCCTCCATGCTTTTGAAAAATCCTGATTTTCCATGTCCCTGGCGGTCATTGTCTTTACAGTATTCCTCATACATGCGGTACACTTCACTACGCTTCATTCGTTTTCCTTCTGCCTGTACCAGTTTTTCATCCAGAAATGCACAGACACTGTCCGATGCCCTTCGCAGTTCCCGGACACATTCTTTGCTGTGTTCACTTTCAATAAGCTCCCCACGTTCATAGACATCTTTCAGTGCTATCACTGCCATATGAATTGCATAATCCGCTTCTGCCTTGATCTTTTCTTTTAAGCGTATATCTCTTTCCTCTCCTGGAATCATCTGGTTCATATCCAAAACAAGGAGCCTCCTGTAAAAAGCATCCGATTTATCTTCCAGATTCTGTGGCATTTCATTCGTTGAAAAAAGCAGCTTTGCATATGCCTTGTAAAAGACCGCATCTTTTCCCTTTTTCTCATACAAAAGTGTATCTTCACCAACTGCCTTTTTCAGTACATCGGTTGTGTCCATCGCTTTACATGGGATATCCGCACAGGCATTTAACAGCTTTCCGTACATCCCGGTAGCATAAAACCGTTTGTTCAAATCCTGCAATGAGATACTGGACGTATTTTCATTCCCGATCACATACTGGATCAGTGCAACTGCAACGGATTTTCCGGTACCTCCATTTCCTTTCAGCATTAAAAATTTCTGGAACTGGGTATCCGTAGTCATACAATATCCGAAATACTCCCAGAACATCTGCTGTTCTATCTTATCCGGTATGGAAGAATCCAGATATTTTCTGATATTTGCCCCACCTTCCAGGACTTTTTCCCTGTCCTCTGGATAATATGGGAAGGGAATCTGATTAATCGTCAGATACTTCGGATCATGTTCTATCAGCTCGCCTGACAACACATCATAATAAGCATTTCTGAAATTAATCCAGTGGGCAGGCTGCTTATTCAGTTCATACGAATTCCGGTAAATCTGTGGCTGTGTAATCAAAAGATTATAAACTCTCTGGATGGTGCTGCTGTTAACCCGATCCCGATAAATTAGCTTTTGAATCCGGTATTTGAGCTTTACGCCCTTAGCGTCCTCAATAAAAACGCCATGCTCATAATAATAGGGGATCTCTCCCCTTACAAAGAAGCTCACATTCTCCACGATATAATCCACAATCTCCATGTCCCTCACACCAGTGACCTTCCCTTTTGAATCAAACTTGTGGAAGCGGCTTAATTCCGGATCATTCTTTGTTTCCCGCTCAAACCGCAGGATAAACTGTTCCAGAGCTTTCCCTACTTCTGGCTGATTGTCCAGTTTCCCCAGATATTCTTTTTCTTTAAACAACTGCCATCCGGCTTTTCCATCCAGACCAGCCTCCTTGCAGAATTCCAGAATCCGGTCATTCATCCATTTGGTCGTACAGGCAGCCACATAGTGGTACGCACTCTGACAGGTTCCATGAAACTGAATAGACCGCATATCTTCTATGAAACTGTTTACGCTGAAATAGTATTCATCATCTTCCTGCCCCAGATAAAGTGCCTGATAACCGGACATCACAATGTTCATTGCAATATCCTGATTGTCCACCAAAAAGATATACTTCTTGGAAGTGCCTTCCGGTTCTGTTTCCATATAATGCTTCAGGAACTTCTTATTCATGTTCATCACTTCCTTTCAGAGCAAAAGAAAAAGACGTGAATCACATTTCTATGACTCACGCCTTACCTGCTCACAATATTTAATTTTCTGTAAATTTATCTGTTATCTCCCGTGTTCATCCATCTTATACATAGATCAATTCCTTCAGGATGATTTCTTCTGCAATCGCCCTGTGCCTGTTGGCAGCTCTTACCCATGCCATCTGATCTTTCTCCTTATCCGGCAATGGATCTTTTTCTTCCAACTGTTTCAGAATAATTTCTTCCCGTTCCCTGGCTGCCTTGTCCACTTCCAGCAGATGCTCACCAATACTATCTTGCAGGAGCATTACCTGATACAGCGAATTTCTGTGATTCTTCAAATAGTCTCTGCGTAAAAATCCATATTTGCCAAGTTGTTCTATCTGCTCACCGGATTTATAGGTGAGATTGGGAATCAGATATCCATTCACATTTGTATAAGTCAGTTTCATTTTATTAGCACTCTCCTTTTTTCTCTGATTTTTTACACCAAATTTACACCATTTGCAATTCATTTGACGCTATTCTACGATACCAGACAAAATGTCTGATCACTCCGAAAGCCTGTAAAATAAGCATTTCTGAGATACACAAGACAGGACAAAAATCAACTTTCATTATCAAGAGGTGAGTGCTAATTTTTTTGTGAAGAATTTGTGAAGCCTTCAAAATATCGCTGATTATTCACTGCATTCCATAATAAGCTTCTCGCAGCTGGCATATCCCAGCTGTGAACTGTTCAGACACAACGTATAATTACTGGCTTTTCCCCATTTCTGCTCCGTATAAAAATTATAATTTGTCATACGCCTTTTATCTGTATCTGCCATCATTTTAACCGCTTCCTGCTCACTGACATGATATAACCGACTAATACGCTGTATTTTTTCCGGCATATCTCCATGGATAAATACATTCAGGACATCCTCTCTGTCTTTCAGGATGTAATCGGCATTTCTTCCAACGATCACACAAGGCTCCTTTTGGGCTAGATCTAAAATGACTTTTCTCTGTGCCTCATACACCATATCTTCTACTGATTTTCCAGTGATGTCACGTCCGGAAAATGCATATGCAAATAATCCTTTCCTGGGAGATAATTCCGCATTTTCCTGAATGTATTCTGGCGATAATCCGGATTTTTCTGCAATCTCGTTAATCATATTTTTATCATAATAAGCAATTCCAAGCTGTTTTGCGACTTCTTTTCCGATAAAACGTCCACCGCTTCCAAATTCTCTGCTGATTGTAATGATTCTTTTAGCCATCTCTGCTCCTCCTTAATTCAAAACATCAACTCTATTTTTTCTAATTTTCTTTAAGAACAGATATCCTGCAAAACATGAAATTATTTCAGTGACTGGAAATGCCCACCAGATCAGTGAAATTCCCATCTGACCATTTCTGACAAACAGGGAAAAAATTCCAGCCAGCGGCAGGATAATAATAAACTGTCTCAACAATGAAATAAGCAGCGATTCCACACCGCCATCCAATGCCTGGTAAATACCCTGATATGCAACATTGATTCCGGCAAACAGAAAACTGACAGAGATCACTCTCATCGCACCGATAAAATATTCTCTTGACTGTCCGGCATTAAACAGCGTTGCAAACGCTCCCGGGAAAATCTCTGTAATTGCAATTCCAAGAATCATCAGTGCGATTGTATAAATCAAGCCATATTTGATGCCATCCTGAATTCTCTTTTTATCCCTCATCCCATAAGCAAATGCAAGGATCGGAGTGATCGCATCTCTCAGGCCAAATGCAAGGAACAGAACAAACTGCTGTACCTTATAGAACAAACCATAGGCTGTCTGTGCTGACGGATTGAACTTCAGGATCAAATTCATCACATAAACCATAATAGACATTAATGCCTGTGCAATAATCGCCGGAAGTCCGATTGCATAGATTTCTTTGATAATGCCAGTTTCCGGCTTCATATATTTCACATCATGTTTAAATTCTTTATTCAGCTTCATATGGAAAATAAACAGTAACACTGCGGATGCCACCTGACCAATTACTGTTGCGTAGGCTGCACCTTTTACTCCCATTTCGGGACAAGGACCAATTCCATATATCATAATCGGATCAAGGATGATATTTACAACTGCACCGACCACCTGGCCGATTGTAGAATAAAGAGAGCGGCCTGTTGCCTGTAATAGCTTTTCAAATAATGAAAAAAAGATAATTCCAAAAGAAATTACGCAGCATATTCTAAGATAACTGACCCCCATCTCAAGTACTTCGACATCTACTGTCTGTGATGAAATATATGCTCTCACCCCAAAGATACCAAACAATAAACATATCACATAAATGATTACTCCCAGGAACAGACTGTTTCCCGCTACCTTTGCAGCTTTTTTACGGTTTCCCTGTCCAAGTGTCCTTGCAAGAAGTGCATTCGTTCCTACACCTGTTCCGATTCCAACTGCCACCATAAGCATCTGAACCGGGAATACCAGTGTAAGGGCATTTAATGCTGCTTCACTGCCCACTTTCATATTTCCTACAAATGCACTGTCTACAATATTATAGACTGCCTGCAATGCCATGGATAAGATCATTGGAATTCCCATCTGGATCATCAGTTTATTCACCGGCATATCTTTCATCTTGTTGCTTTCTGCCATTTTGTTTTAACTCCTTTCTTTCTGGAATAAAAAAGTGTGCACCCTGTCTTATAAGCTGGACTTACGCTGACAGGCTACACACTTTTTTATGGCAAGTATAATACTTTAACAAAAAAACGAGCAGCCGGTAAACTGGATTTACGCTTACTTGCTACTCGTTTGCTGTAATTATATTGTCTCTTTTTCAAAAAGTCAAACAAAATTTTTCTTGCTTCACAACAATTTCAAAATTTCAAAATCATGAATTAAAGGGCATGAATCCGTCAATGGATTCACGCCCTCATATTCCTTTAAGCTCCCGATCTGCTTTGGTTAATATAATCAATAATCGTTTTACAAATTCCCGTAACTGGTTTACTGACAAAGTCTCCGATTTCATATTTCACGAAATTCTCTCCTTACTGATTTGCACTCTTATTCCGTAAAAGTATAGCGTACAAAAGAACCTTGATTATCTCCTGTTACTATTACAATATCTCCGTGCTCATTGCTTGTAGATTCAAGAACCGGAAATCTTCCGTTTTCTTTTACATAAGCTTCCGGGCTAGCTGCTTCTGCCTCAATCAATGTTTTTTTACTGTATTTTTCTCCGCCACACGGATTTATTTCTTTGTGTTTTTACTCGTTGGTACTGTCATACTCTTTGCGTTTTTAAACTTTGAAGAAACGCTGTATTGAATCTGCTTTGCTGTTGTAGCTTTTTTTATCGTTGTTTTATAATTATGAGCAAGTGCAGCACTCCCATCGTTTATAAATTACTTTCCTGTTTATTTAATTTTTTTCTGATACAGTCTCCAATACTGGTAATACACAATAATGTCACAACAAGAAAAACACCGGGAATCAGGATAATCCACCAGGCACCTGTAAGCAGTGCTTTTTCTGACAGTGACAGCATACTTCCCCATGAAATAACTTCCAGCGGAAGTCCTATCCCGATGAAACTTAATGTTGACTCTTCCACAATAGCACTTCGGATGTTCATGACAACCATAAACATGATGGAAGATAAAAAATTAGGTGCAAGATGTTTATAAAGAATATAAAAAAATCCTCCCCCCATGCACCTGGCCGCAATTACATATTCATTGTTTCGCAGCTGCCGCACTTCTGTTCTGATAATTTTAGCTATACTCATCCAACTCGTAATCCCTATCACAAAAGACAGACTGAATACATTTGCCTTTCCAAGAATGGCCTGCAGAAAAATAACCGTCAGAAGATTCGGAATGCTCAGCAGAATCTCTGTTGCCCTCATGAGCAGCATATCCAGCCAATCCGGTGCCATGCCGCTTACCGTACCAAATACGATTGCAATACCGGTAGATATCACAGTTGCTGCAATTCCGATAAACAGAGACTGTCGTCCGCCGTACCAGATCATGGAAAAAATATCACGCCCCATAGTATCTGTTCCAAACAAAAATTCTTTACATGGAGCAATTGTATAATTTTTCAGATCCATGTAAGACGGATCTTTTGTCATGATTCGATTGCAGAACAGACAGCCACCCACGATCAGTATCAAAATGATGACAGACAGCCATGGAATCGTATCATACCATCTGTTTTCTTTTTCCGGTACCTGCTGTTCTGCAAGCTCTGGTTTTACTCCAACAATTTCAAACAGGTCACTCATAGTTATCCACCTCCTGCATTTCCGACTGCCTGCTGATACGCATTCTCGGATCTATCCTTTCATTAAGAATCTGTGCAGCCATATTACAGGCAATGATTATGATCCCTGACATCAGACTGATGATCATCAGTAAATTATAGTCTTTATAACGGGCACTTTCATATGCCAGTGTCCCTATTCCGGGATAAGAAAAAACAGTCTCTGCCACATAAGTTCCTCCCATGATATGCGTTACCGAAATCGCCATAATACTCAGATATGATGGCATGATATTTCTCATACAATGTACCAGCATAATACGGGATTTTTTTATTCCTTTTGCTTTTGCCAGCAGCACATAATCTGCACGGATTTCATCCAGCATTTTATTCCGGACCATGTAGCCATAATACCAGAGATGTTCTGTCACGATCACGATCAAAGGCAGAATCATATGTAAGATTCGGTCGGAAATGTTTTTTTCCTGCCCGACTGCATATGCCCCGGAACTTGGCAGCCATCGCAGCGAAACAGAAAATACAAGAATCAGCACCAGTGCCAGCCAGAACTCCGGGACACAGCTTATGATCGTCCCTGCTTTACAGATGATTTTATCCAGCCATCCGCCTTCTTTCCATGCACATATGACTCCCAGCAGCAATGCACCTGCAAATATAATCAAAAAGCCAGTACCTCCAAGAAGCAGGGTATTACCAAGTCTGCTTTTCAGCACATCCAGTACATCCATCTTATATTTATAAGAACGTCCGAAATTTCCATGAAAGACCTGATGAATCCACCTGCTATACTGTACAGAAATTTTATCATTCAGACCAAGTTTTTCTTCTGCCCACTCTCTTTCTTCAGGACTCATCTTTTCCACTCGTTCTCCGTAGTAAGAAAACAGTGGATCTCCCGGTGCAAGTCTGGAAACATAAAATGTCACAAGAGAGAGCAGTCCTACACTGATTATAAAAATCACCAGTTTTTTTCCATAATACAGCATTCGTTCGCCTCTCATAACACTTCACCTTTCTGTCTTTCTATTCGTGGATCCGGTATTGGGACTGCCGCTAACAGTGCTTTGGTGTATTCATGTTCCGGATGGGCGAAAATATCTTGTGTTCTCCCTTCCTCCACCAGTTTCCCGTGATACATAACACCTGTCCTGTCACACAGAAACTCCACCATTGAAAGATCATGAGCAATAAAAAGAAATGAAAAACCCTGTTCTTTCTGTAATTTCCGAAACAGATTTACCATCTGTGCCTGAATGGACACATCAAGCGATGCAATCGGTTCATCTGCCACGATCAGCTCCGGTTTTGTGGAGAGTGCCCGTGCAATCGCTACTCTCTGCCGCTGTCCACCGGATAATTCACAGGGATATTTTTCCATATAACTGCGATCCAGTCCGACAAGTTCTAACTGTTTTTCTATCTCTTTTTTACCTGGCCTGCCCTTTCCTGAATAAATACGCAGTGGTTCTGCTACAATGTCCCCGATTTTCATTCTCGGATTCAGACTGGATGCGGAATCCTGAAAAATCATTTGCCGTGTCATCTGCAGCATTTTCCGGTTTTTTCGAAACTCTTTGCTTTTACAGATTGGGATCCCTTTGTAAAATATTTCTCCTTCAGAAGGTTTATATATATTCATAATACAGCGTGCCACTGTAGATTTTCCTGATCCAGATTCCCCTACCAGTCCGTAAATTTCCCCTTTTTTTATTTGAAAAGATACATCATCTATCGCTTTTACTGTCATTTTTCTCTTCAGGTGAAACATATGCGAAAGATGCTGCACATCCAGTAAACTGTTATTTTCCATATCTTCGTTCTCCAATCGGAGCCTTTACTTCCGGAGCTCGTTCATCCAGCAGCCAGGTAGCTGCATAGTGCGTGTCCGTAACCTGAAACATGGGCGGCTCTTTTTCATAATCTATCCTCATCGCATACGCATTTCTCTCTGCAAATGCATCACCTTTTGGCGGATGGATCAGGGTTGGAGGCATTCCCGGTAATGTCGGAAGCCATTCTTTCCCCCTGGACAAAATCGGAAGAGACTGCAGCAGCCCCCATGTATACGGATGCCTTGGATCATAAAAAATCTCTTCCGCTGTTCCGATTTCCACAATTTTTCCTGCATACATAACCGCTACACGATCTGCCACCCCTGCTACAACCCCAAGATCATGGCTGATAAAAACGGTTGCCATCCCGAGTTTTTTCTGGATTCTCCGAAAAACATCAAGAATCTGAGCCTGAATCGTCACATCCAGTGCCGTGGTCGGCTCATCCGCAAACAGAATTTTGGGATTGCCTGCAAGTGCGATTGCCATAACTGCCCTCTGGCGCATTCCACCTGAAAATTCATGTGGATACTGCGAAATTCTCACTTCCGGCTCATCAATTTCCACCAGCTGCATCAACTCAAGAACTTTCTCTTTCACCTGTTTTTTGGGCATTTTTTTATTATGGATCCGCACAGCTTCTCCAATCTGTTTCCCGATGGTCATTGTCGGATTGAGGGATGTCATCGGATCCTGAAATATCATGGAAAAAAGGGCTCCCCGCAGCCGTGACATATTTCTCTGCGTATAATCCGTGATATCTATGCCATCTGCCAGGATCTTCCCGGATTTAATTTTTGCCGTCTTCGGAAGCAATTTCATAATGCTTTTACATAATGCACTTTTCCCACATCCGGATTCTCCTACTATAGCCAGAACTTCCCCTTCCTCTACGGTCAGGCTGACATCTCGAACTGCCTCCACTTCACCGGCTTTTGTAAAAAAACTTACTGATAAATGCTCTGTCTTCAGTAACTCTCTCATAATGAACCTCTTATAACTGCATAAAGAGACTGTTCCCAGTCTCTTTGCAGCTCTCTTTTATTCTTGTACTATTTCCCAATCCTGAATATTCCAGAAGATACCTACTCCATGATGTCCAAGAACTGTATTTTCAGAGATTCCCTGTATATCTGAATCTGCCACATAATTAGCATCAATATAGCAGATAAATGCATATGGCGGATCCTGCTGAAGCTCTTCCTGGAAAAGATCATAATATTTTGCACGGGTTTCCTGATCTTCATACTGTCTTGCCAGAGTCAGATATTCATCCACTTTCTCATTAGAGTAGGAAGAATAATTTGCACCCTTATCTGTGCCAAAAACTTTATAGGTATGATCGTCTGCATCAAACGGGCTTCCCCAGCCGATCAGACATGCCATCTGTCCGCCCCAGTCAATCTGTGCCGGAATATCTACCGTACAGTTAATGCCTATTTCCTGTAACTGCTGAGCTGCTGCCTGTGCGATATCAATTCGGTCCTGCTCTCCGGACATAACGCTGAGGACGAAACCGATTTCTTCCCCGTTTCTTTCATAAAAGCCATTTTTTCCCATCTTGCATCCTGCATCTTCAAGGATCTTTCTGGCTTTTTCCGGATTATAATCATAATGCTCTGCCTTTTCATTGTTATATATATTTCTCTGTAACGGACCATAAGCCGGCATTCCCTGTCCAAGAAGTACTGCATCTATAATTGCCTGGCGGTCAATTCCATAACAGATTGCCGGAATAAGATCTTTGTTTTCCTTCCAGTAATCATTTGCGAAATTAAACATAATACCACGATAATCGGAAGTAGTCATATCGTAACAGCTGTATCCATCCATATTTTTGAAATTCTCTGCATTTTTCGGATCCAGCAAAGCCATATCAATCTCACCTGACTGCAGCTGGACTGCCTGTGTATTATCGTCCTCTACAATTTTAAAAATCACCTTATCGATTTTTGGACTGCCAAGATAGTAATCTTCATTTTTTGTCATTACAATAGACTGCCCTGCATCCCAGCTTTCCAGTTTATAAGGGCCTGTACCTACAGGATGCCGGAAAAAGTCTGATTCCTGCATATCTTCCCCTTCCAGAAGATGCTTTGGCAAAATCGCTATCGTCATATATTCCAGAAATGCCACATTTGGTTCTGCCAGTTTAAAGGCAATCGTCTGGTCATCCATTACTTTTATTTCCTGAACATCTTCATAGTTTGGTGCATTTTCTGATCCATTCTCCGGATCCATAATAGCCTCGATGGTAAATTTTACATCATCTGCAGTAAAAGCTTCCCCGTCATGCCATTTGATCCCGTCACGGATATGGAACGTATAAGTACAGCTGTCCTCATCATATTCCCATTTTTCTGCAAGACCCGGAATCACCTGGTCATCTGCATCATGAGCCGTCAGACCGCTAAATAACAGCATATTAATCTCACAGTGTTCATCCATCGCCGGATTGATTCTTGTGTAATCACCGGATCCATATACCAGCGTTGATTCTTCGGCTTTTTCTGTATTTTCTGATTCCTTCGTTGTTTCCTCCTGTTTTGCCGTCTCTTCTGCAGTACTTCCTGTTTTGGATGTATCCCCACAGGCTGTCAGAGACATTGCCATGGCCGCTGCAAGCAGCAATGCAATCACTTTCTTTTTCATCTATTTCCCCTTTCCGCTGTTCTGCTTCCTTTTGTTTTGAAAAGAGCCGCCGCTTTTGATTCAAGTCGAACGGACTGCTCTTTTTCGCAGTGCATTTATCATAATCTGTTTCTTTCTTCCCCACAAGCCCCCCGTCTGGTTATCTTTTTCCTTTCTTTTTGTACGATATTTCTGTACTTTTTCCCACTTTTTTCACTTTCGCATCCTTATCCTGGGGATAGCTGAATCAAAAAAGACGCAAGCCACACTTCCGTGACTTGCGTCCCTTACGAATCTCTTTAAAAACTGCAATGTCTTTTTTTCTCAACTTCTTCCAATGTCGGCATTGCCGGTATTGCCCCTTTCTTCTCTACACAAAGACTTGCCACTGCATTTCCGAACCGCACATATTCTTTCAGTTCTTCTATGCCAAACATCTCCGGACTTTTTCCAGCTTTGCTGATGCAGTATAAAAATCCGCCCCAGAAGGAATCTCCCGCACCATTTGTGTCAACCGCCCTGCTTGCAAAGCCCGGGATCTGTATCCCGCCTTCTTTGCAGTAAAGATATGCTCCTTCGCTTCCAAGCGTGACGGCAATGATTTTAACACCTTTCTGAAATAAAATTTCTGCTGCTTCCTCTGGTTTTTCTTTTCCGGTCAGCAGTTCTGTCTCCTCATCTGAAATTTTCATAATATCAACATAAGGGATCAGGCTTCGCATCTGTTCTTTTGCCGTCTCTTCATTTTTCCATAAAGAAGCTCTGTAATTTGGATCATAGGATATCATGCTTCCATTTTTTTTTGCTCTTTTAACTGCATAAAATGTAGTATCTCTTGCCGGCTGATCGGTCAGCGAAAGGGAACCTGCGTGAAAAATTTTTGTCTGATCCAGAATCACGGTATGGATTTCTTCTTTTTCGATCCTGGTGTCTGCTCCTGGTTTTCTTGCAAAAGAGAACGATCTCTCTCCATTTTCCGCTGTTTTTACAAACGCAAGTGTCGTAAAAAATTTCTCATCCAGAATCATTCCGTCTGTCTCAACATTTTCTTTTTTCAGTACTTCTTTCAGAAATTCTCCATGCATATCTTTTCCTGCTTTTCCAAGAAAAGCTGTGCGGGCACCAAGTTTTGCCGCCGCAACTGCCACGTTTGCCGGAGCTCCGCCTGGGTTCTGTGCGAATACTGCCTGTCCTTCCTCATTGACTCCCTGCCAGGTAAAATCGATCAGGATCTCACCAAATGTTGTAATATCATAACAAGATTTTTTTGTCATTATTTCTATTCCTCCTAAGCAAACAGACTGATCACGAAAGCACAGATCAAACCGGTAAAGCCAATGATCGTTTCCATCATGGTCCATGATTTCAAGGTTGTTTTTTCATCAATTTCAAGCAGTGAGCTTACCAGCCAGAATCCAGAATCGTTCACATGGCTGAACGCCGTTGCTCCGCCCGTGATCGCACAGACCATTGCTGCCAGATAAAGCGGTGAAAGATTTGCAATTTCCGGCATGGATGCCATAATCCCTGCCGCCATCGTCATTGCAACCACCGCTGCACCTACCGAAGCACGAACCAGTGCAGCAATCAGAAATGCAGCCAGAATCAGCGGCAGACCGCTCTGTTCAAGTGCCGGGCCGATAATATCTCCCATTCCACACTCCTGAAGTACCCAGCGGATAATACCTCCGCCTGTGATCACCAGCAGAATCTGCCCGGTCGGACGCAGGGAACGATCCATAATTTTCTTTAACTGTTCTCCGTCATAACCCTGTTTCTTTCCAAGAAAATACATTGCACAGAGAATTGCTATGATCAGTGCTACAAACGGAGTTCCCACAAACTGAAGTACCGGTCGGATCGTTTCCAGTGACGGTATGTATTCCGAAAGCGTACTGCATAAAATAAGTATCAGCGGTACAAGAATGATCAGGATCACCGTTGAAAATTTCGGAAGCTTTGCCTCCTCCTCTTCTCCTATCTCAGAAACGGATATCGGAAGATCTGTATGGATTTTTGTCCCGATAAATTTTGACCACAGAATTCCTGCAAAAATCAGCGAGAGAATACCGGTCGGCACACCGACTGCAATCATAATCCCAAGATCAACACCAAGCATATTCGCAACCAATACGGAACCGGCTGACGGCGGTATAAATGCAAACCCAGTCGCCAGTCCTGCCAGAAGCGGAATTACATAGTATAATGTTGATTTTTTTGTTTTTTTTGCCAGTCCAAAGGCAAGCGGAATCAGAATAACAACACCTGCTTCAAAGAAAACAGTCGTACCGACGATTAGTCCTGTGATTCCAAGGGCAATGCCTGCCTTTTTTTCGCCAAACCGATTGATCAGCGTCTGTGCAACACACTGAGCACCGCCTGATACTTCCAGTATGCCTCCAAACAGCGAACCAAGACCAATCAGCAAAACGATCCCCTGAAGTGTTTCCCCCGCACCCTTTTCTACCGTATTTACCAGAGTCGGAACCGGCATTCCGGCTCCAAGTCCGATCACTAACGCAGAAATCAGCAGAGACAGTACCGGATGAATTTTAAATTTTATGATCAATAACAACAATAACACAATTCCTGTAGCTGCCGCAATCAACAGTCTTGCCGGATCTGCTGCAAATACCGCTTCTGTCATTTTCCTGTTCCTCCTGTTTATTTCTGTATATATTTATGAAGCGTTGCCTTTACTGCTCCTTTTCCTGCGATCATTTCACGGAACATCTCTTCGACCTTTTCGCCCACTCCGGCTTTATAAAGATCCGTGAAAAACAGGCGCTCATTGGACAAGACTGGTTTCAGCTGATCCTTCAGTGTCTCCGGCTTTCCAACCACAATATCACCAAGCTGTTCCTGAAGTTCTTCATTCATCGGATCCGGTGCAAGCTCATAGTCTCTGCCTTCGTCATCGACTGCCAGCATATACCGAAGCCATCCGGCAATTCCAAGCGGAATTGCGGTAAGTCTGGAGGCATTGCCATATTTTGCAACGTGTGCCTTGATCGTTTCTCCAAAACGGATCCCTACCATCTGCGAAACATCGACTGCCAGACGCAGGTTTGTATCTCCCAGATATTCATTCGGAAAACGGTCGTTGAAAAGTTCATCCACAAATGCCTGCGGAGAAAGAATGCCAGGATCTTCTACAACCGGAAGTCCTTCATCATAAGCTACCATACGTGCCATCTTCATCATATCTTCATTTGTATTTAACATATGTGCAAACAGATCATATCCAAGCACCACACCCAGAGGGCCTGTCGCAGAATGTACCGGATTCAGACATACCGTTACTTTCATTCTTTCTGAAAGGTTGACCGTGTTTCTGTCTGCAAGATAAACACCAAACCCTTTCTCAAGAGCCGGGCGACCGTTTGGAAAACTATCCTCAATCACAAGGTACTGTGGCTTCTCTGCATTGACAAATGGTGCGATATAAGTTTTCTTTCCGGTAATGACCGGCTGCATATTTTCAACACCAAGTTTTTCCAGATCTGCTGCGATCTGCTCACTTGGACGCGGTGTGATCTTGTCAATCATCGTCCACGGAAATGCTACGGTCTGTTCATCGCTGACATAAGCCAGGAAGTCTGCGTCAACAAATCCTTTTTTCTGCCATTCTTCCGCCATGGTAAGTACCGACTCTCTCAGTTTTTCACCATTTCTGGAACAATTATCCATAGATACCAGTGCCAGCGGATATTTTCCTGCCTGATATCTTTCAAAAAGCATAGCCACCAGCACTGCCATTGCACCGTTTGCCCGCTCCGGACCATTCTCAATATCTGCCTTTACATATGGAAGCCATGTTCCATCTGCTTTCTGGAGTGCATATCCCTTTTCTGTAATTGTAAAAGATACCATCTGTAAGGATGTACTTCTGAAAATTTCTTTCAGTCGATTCCACTGTTCCGGATCAGATGACTGTGCTTTTACCGCCTCTGCAAGAGAACCAAGCACTTTATATTCACGCACACCGTCTCCATGTAGAATGACACTCAGACCAAGATTGTCATACGGATCATAAATTTTATCTACAACATCATAATCAAACGTTTCCACACAGGTAATGCCTCTGTCCAGGACACCTTCCTCCAGCAGACCATCCGCAATGCCTCCAATAAAAATGCGAAAAATATTTCCGATTCCAAAGTGAACCCATTCCGGCTCTTTTCTTGCTTTTTCTGATACTTTTTCCACATCATATCCAGGAAGTGTGATTCCTGCCTTTTCCCATGCTTCACGATTTTTTATTCCTTCCAGTGTCAGTTTCATACCTGTTTTCCTCCTTGTTTTCCTGTTTGGTTTTTACACACTTGAATCATGCTCTTACGGTTTCATAAGCAAATGCTTCTACCTTTAACGCTTTTCTTTTGGTTGTTACTTACGTTTATATCTTAACTGTAAGTAGAGTGTATAACTTGTTCTGTCAATTGTCTATTGACAAAAAATACAATCTTTTTCATTATTTTTTGTCGCTTTTTCACAAATGATGTTTGGAATCTTGTTTTGAAATGTGATCTGTATTAAAATAATTGCAAATCTTGTGCGTATGATCCACACATAAGTAAGGAGAATTTTATGAAAGAAAAAAGAATGACTACCATTACTTTAAAAAAAATGAATCGTGATAAAGTTTACCAGTATATCTATCAGCAAAAAGAAACTTCCAAACTTCAGATTGTTCAGGATCTTCAGATGGGACTTTCCACCGTAAGTCAGAATTTAAACGATCTGGAAACCAGCGGACTGATCAGCCGCAATGGATATTTTGAATCAACCGGCGGGCGGAAAGCCCAGATTATACGGATTGTAGAAGATTTCCGTATCTCGATCGGTCTTGGAATTTTAAAAGATATGTTTCACATTGTCGCTGTTAATTTATATGGTGATGCGATCGCCACAGAAACGATTTCATTACCTTATAAAAACAGCGATGCTTATTATAACGAACTGGCCGAAAATGTAGAACAGTTTATTTCAAATCATCAGTATCCTTCTGAAAAAATCAAAGGAATTTCCATTGCCACTCAGGGCATTATTTCTCCGGATGGAACGTCTGTCACTTATGGTGCCATCATGGGAAACACCCATATGCAGCTTTCTGATTTTTCATCCAGACTGCCATATCCATGCCATCTGGAACACGATTCCAAATCAGCTGCCGAACTGGAATTGTGGAATCATCCGCAATTTGACAGTGCATTGATTTTTCTTCTTAATTCTAACCTCGGAGGTGCGATCATCACAAATCATACCGTACACCAGGGAAACCATATGAGAAGCGGATTATTCGAACATATCTGCATTGATCCGCATGGTCTGAAATGTTACTGTGGTAAACACGGATGCCTTGAAACCTGCTGCTCCGCAAATGCATTAATATCTGCCTCCGGAATGCCGGTCAAAGATTTTTTCTACAGACTACACACGGAACCATCCCCTGAAATTCAGCAAATCTGGAAAGATTATCTGGATCACCTTGCATTTGCCATCCGCAACCTGAATCTGATCATCGACAGCCCTGTGATCATCAGCGGTTATCTCGCACCTTATTTCCGGCAGTCAGACATATTATATCTGCTTGAAAAAATCAATGAACACTCTGTTTTCCAGATGACGGAAGATCAGCTTCTGCTCGGCAACCATGGACAATATACGCCAGCCATCGGAGCCGCTCTTTATTATATTCAATCATTTTTAAACTGTGAGACGAAATGAGGTACACTATGAAATACGATTTTACAACCATTCTCGACCGAAAAGGCAAAGATGCCATCGCCCTTGATGCACTTGGCGTAAACAACGGAAGAAATCATATTCAAGTCGAACGCACGTGAGACTTGGCACGCAATTCTGGTCAGCTTTGCTGACATTTACCCAACAGAATCGCTGCAGCCGTTCCATGTATGATACAGTCTTTTTTTACTTTATATTCCTCTGCATGAAGCTTCATAAAACGGAAAAATGTAAACAACTCTCCGCGTTCTGCAAAAGGGCGGCTACCTGATCCTGCGGGACTATACATCTTCTGATTTTATTGTCTGGCTGATGAATCACCTGGAAATGCCGCCGGCAAATCTTATCGGTCACGGAGACGTAAAAATACACAAACCTGCGGAATTCATCGCCATGGCAAAAAAACCGGATTTACGGTACTGACTATGGAAAAACAGAAAGGCTTCCGTGCACATCTCATTGCACGAAAATAAAACAGCACAGCAGCCTGAAAACTGCTGTGCTTAAACTTTATCAAGTTCTATATCCACAAGCACCATATTCTTGCTGATTTCTGCTGAAGTCAAAAAGCTGCAACTTTTGTTTAATCTGCATTCAAAAGATGGATCTGCTTTTTCAGCCACCAAATCGCAATTCCTATATAAGGTGTTTTTGGATCTGCTTCATTCTCCCAAATATGTAATTGCTCTATGCAATTCTGTTGAAAATCTCCTTCCTGATTTGCTAAATCTTCCTGCATCAGCAAATTTCTGACCTGTGTTTTTAATGGATTTCTAAGTTTAGCATACCCATCTTTATCTGATAATCCCTGTTCTTCTGCTTCTTTTTTTAATGTTTCCAAGTCAGAAGGTGCCGGGAATTTTTTTATAAGAATCATCGCTTTCTCCCGACCTTCAATAACTTTAACTTCACATTACAGCCTGCAATTTCAGAATCATCGTCGCCGATTTTTTCCTTTAATTGATTCAAAATCTGTTCTGCATTTTCTATCTCTTCACAGTCTATAAAATGATAAAATTTTTGAAATAGTGCCTTTATTTCCATTGGTCGTTCTGATGAATGCATAATACCACTTATAATAGTATTTGTATCTTTTCCATGAACCTCTCCTGATGGTTCATAAGCCATACCATCATCAAGTAAAATAATATTTTCACTTTTTACGGTATTAATCACGGCAGGTGCATGTGTGCTGACAATAAACTGAACTTTAGGAAAGATCTCTGTCAAGTCCCCTAAGATCCTTTGCTGCCAGGTCGGGTGCAAATGCAAATCGACTTCATCAATCAGTACAACACCATCTGTCTCTCTGCATACGTTACCTAAAAGCTGTGGATTAAGTGCCGCCATGCGGTACGCTATATCTGCCACCAGACTAATCGTACTTTTATATCCATCACTCAATTGATTGATTGGAATTCTCATGAGTTCACCTGACTCATCTCTGTAAGCCACTTCTAATTCCTTTGTTCCAACATTGTACTGCATTTTAACTTCATCATTTCCGGTAATTTTTTTATAGCAAGTTTCCATGGCAGCATAAACTGCTTCTAATTCTGGAATGCCTTCTAATCCCAGTTCCTGATTCTGATATTTCCGTACCGTCATTTTCGCAAACCAGTTCATCATCAGCTTAATGTTAGCTGTTCCATCCACACAATCCATATAACCGTTCATTCTGTTATTTGTCTCAAAAACATCACTTTGCTTTTCTCGATGATAATCCCATAAACGCCCGGTTCCATAATAAGCAATAACCGGAAGTATCAGCTTTGTATCACCTTCTCTTAAATGTTTCTGAAACTGAATACCAAGATCAATCATATCTTTTGCATTACCAATTGTCGTACTTCCATTTAATTTATTAAGACTTCTTTCCCATTTTTTCACTCCGGACTTTGTCATTGCCTCTGCCTGTACCGTAACCGGATATTGCGGCTGGACATCCTTTGTACTTCCAACCGAAAAAGCTTTCAATCGAACCTGATTTTTATCAATTCTGCGACTATACAATCCATCCATTTTTACAAAAATCGTACTGACTGCAATTGCTGCTCCCTCCATAATGGATGTTTTTCCAGAGCCATTTGCACCTACAATCACTGCCAAATTTGGATGCAATTTTATATCAAGATTTTCAAAACATCTGAAATTTTTAAGTACCAATTTTTGAATATGCATTTTTTCACCGCTTTCTTTTTATTCTAATTTATCATTCATTTATTGCTTCTTTTATTCATTCTGTCCATTTCTTACAGCCTGATACATTTTGTAACCCCTGGCACTGATGAACTCTTATAAGCTTCTAAAAATATAAAACATCAAAAGAGCCACGGTCTTCCGTGGCTCCATTGTATCACAAATCAAAAAATCTGTCTTCTGAATCAAGTGCACGAATCTTTTCCATTTCTTCATCCGAAAGTTCAAAGTACTTTCTGACTGGTATTATAACAAAACGAGACTCCTTTTGAAGTCTCGCTTTGTTATGCGGTATAAACCTTTTGGTTATACCAGTATAAATCACATCCTGCACACGATATGCTGTTCCATCTGATGCGGAAGTGCTATTCCCAGTTCATACGACCATATCGGGTAGTCATACGGCAGATTTCTTTTTGAAGCCTTTTGGTCAGCTGCGTCTTTTTCAGACGCCATCTCCAGTTTTCACCAACCGTAGAAGGTTTGTTAATGCGGGCGGAATTGTCCAGTCCCAGCCAGTCCTGCATCGGAATGATGCAGGTGGCAGCCGCACTTCGCAGAACCAGTGCGATCATGCTCTTATAGAGCTGTTCTTCCGGGGTGGCATAGTCGTACAGATAATCACGCACCAGCTTACGCACGGTGTCGCTCATATAGCCAAGGTCTTCCGCAATGATTTCCCGTTTGCCCAATGCCTGCTCCACCGCACGGAACAGTTCAATGCCCGGTCCTTTTTCCCAGTGTCCTGATGCAGCTGTTTCACTGCCATAAGGAATTGAAAAATACTCATCAAACCCACGGAAGTGATCGATACGTACCACATCATACAGTTCAAAGCAGTACCACAGGCGAGTGATCCACCACTGATAACCGGTATTGCGGTGCACTTCCCAGCGATAGAGCGGATTACCCCAGAGCTGACCGGTTGCTGAAAATCCGTCTGGCGGAACACCTGCCACTGCAGTCGGAATGTTCTCCTCATCCAGCTGAAACAGACCAGGATTTGCCCATGCGTCCGCAGAATCCAATGCTACATAGATCGGAATATCTCCAATGATCTGTATTCCTTTGCTGTTTGCATAAGTTTTCAGTTTGCTCCATTGTTCATCAAACTTGAACTGGATATATTTATAATACTCCACTTCATAATACAGTTCCCGGCGATAGTAATCCATCGCATTCTGCCACCGCAGACGGATATCTTCCGCCCACTCGATCCATGGTCTGCCTTCAAAACGATCCTTCACTGCCATGAACAGTGCAAAATCATCCAGCCACCACTGATTTTTCTCGCAGAATCTCAGAAACGCTTTGTTGTGGCCGATATCACTGCGGGAATATGCCAGCCGCAGCAGACTGTTTCTTTCTATATGGCTGCAGATCGTATTCATTGAGAACTACAACGTTGCCGCTCAGTGGTATGAAAACGATGCCAACATCCGCCGTGCCATTGATTTCCTCAACGGTCCGGAAATGTTGGCAGCCGGTCATTCTGAAAGCCTGAACCGTCTGCATCATGAGCTGATCCACAAGGACTGGTTCCAGACCCTGCCGGACTTCAACGCACACGTTGTACGCAAAGGACAGGCTCTCAGTGATTATACCTGCGATCCGATGGGATGGAGACGCAAATGTCTGGTGAACATTGCCAAAGCCGGTCTGTTCTCCTCCGACCGCACCATTGCTGAGTATGACCACGATATCTGGCATCTTGGTAATTCAAGTCGAACGCACGTGAGACTTGGTGCGTGATTCTGGTCAGCGAAAGCTGACATATTCTTCTCAGAATCACTGCACATTCTACACTTCGTTCCGGTCGGCACAAAACCATTGTCCACTAGACAATGTGTGCCCTCGCGGAGCGTTTATCTCAGTCGGAGATTGTACTCCCACTGAGAAAGACTTGTTATTACTCACCACTTGCAGAAGTGGGAGTCTTCTCGACTGAGATAAAAATCTACCATTTTATTCCATCGACAGCCGGAACTTTTTCTGATACGGATCTTCAAAGATCTGATCATCCAGCATTCCCTGGATTTTGGAGCGGATATAGCGGCAGCCGAGCTGGCTTTCACTGGCCTCTTCCGCCAGCATCCGCCTTGTTTTCTCATCCAGAGAAATTTCGATGCCGTACTGTCCGGCAATCTGACTGACCGGAGAAATCTTGTTTTTGCTCTGCATGATCTGATCGAAGTCATCTGCACCAAGAGGCTGCAGCATCACGATCTTATCGATGCGGCCGGCAATCTCACGGCGGATGTTTCCGTACAGCACCAGATCTTCTTCGGTGACTTCAGAAGTCAGATCTGCCGTTTCTGTGCTGCTGGAAAATCCGATCGCAGAAGATCTGTCTTCTTTATTGTTTCGAAGCATTTCGAAACTTCCGCAGAAGACAAAGGAAATATTACGGCAGTCGATCTTTGCCGTCTGTGGATCTTTTCGGTTGTCCTCGTTCACGAACGTTACCTGATCTCCGTCGATCAGTTTCAGAAACTCATTCTGAATGCTTCTGGAAAAGTCCGTTCCGCCGGAGCCAACCATCGGCTCAAACAGTTTGTCCGCTTCATCAACCACAACGATCATATGCTCCCGCATCTGCGGTTTCTCTTCGAGGAAAATATCCTTGACGTGATAGCTTCCTTTCCAGCCGTCACACGACAGCTGCGGTCCGTTGATGATCTTGATGAAAGAGAACTTTTTCTGCAGGGTACGCCAGATCTCGGTTTTGCCGCATCCGGTCGGTCCGGCCACAAGCATATTGCGGCGATGACCCTGCAGATGATTATAAACCAGCATCGCTGCTCCGCGTTTTGCCTCTTCCTGACCGTAAACGTGTTCGCCAAGATACTGATAGATCAGCTTTGGTGTCCAGCTGTAGTCTGTGTCATCGAATGGTGTTTCTTCGTAGACACCTTCGAAACCGTATTCCGCTTCGATCCATTCTTTTTCCGGATAATCCGGCGGCACCGGCGGAAGTTTTGCTTTTTTTCGATCTGCCATCCTCTTTTCGGCTTCCTCTGCTCCCATTTCCTGCAGCATCTGCTGGGTGTAGTTGGTTCTTTCCGATGCCTCTGCGAGAATACCGGCGATATCCTGGATTTCATCCTCGTACAGATGTGTCCTTGAGAGTGCCTCGATAACAATATGTGCGACACTGTCTTTTGGACGCTGCTGCCAGAATACGGAAAGTTCTTCCACCTGATCATAGATATTCGCATATTCTTCATCGCTGACGCTTTCGTACCCGCCTTTAGCGACCGAATCGCGAAATTCTTCAAACGGATTGACAATGGTCGTTTCCTGACCTTTTCTTAAAATAAGTTTTAAATAAACGGACCAGAAGTCTTTTGCCTGTTGTTCTCTCATCGTGCATCCTCCTTCTCAAGTATGCCATCTGTTGTTTTTTCTTTTCTTGTCTTGATCTGGTCCTATCATACCGCACAGACGCACGAAGGCTGTAATTTCAATGGTACGGATTTTATTTTGTTCTCATCGGCAGGAAGTCTTTGCCGGTTTTTATCAAGGATTCCGTAATGCCCCGGCAGTTTTTCTGCATCCGTTTTTGCACCTCTTCATCGGAACTGATACGTCCTTCAATCAGTTTCTGCAGGTTTACCTGCCAGATACCAATGGTACGGTCTTTGTGAAGATCAAAGGTTGCTACTGCACAGAGTCTTAAGATCCCTTCTTTGTTTTTGTTTGTCCGAACAGTATCCCCCATATAATCCGGGAAAATCAGGGCGTTATAAATCTTCACTTCTTTTTCCGGTGCTTGCTTCGAATAGAGCTTCACAAACTGTTCCTGATAAAAGAACTGTTTATATATATCTGCGTTTCCCGGCAAAATATAAGATTCTCCATCCCAGCCGCAATATTTTGCATCCAGAATACAGCAGATATTTTTCACTTCCGGGTCTTCTTTATCCATCTCGATCACGATATCCGGGATATTCTTTTTTTCCTGATTTTTAAAGACCGGCGTCCTGTCCTGAATGCCGTTTCCGCTTTTTCCATACACCTTCCAGGAATAGACATTATTTTGACATTCATTGATGTTGATCTCTTTCTGATCCAGGATTTTGCTTTCAAAAAATACTTTCTCGCCGAAAAGACTGATCTGGTTGCCATACAGCCAACCAAGAAGCCACTCGTATACTTTCTCAAACTTCACCGCGGCGATGATCTGCACTTCTACGGTATCTGCCTGCTCTTTTTCTGTCTGTGCACACCACTGTTCTACACTCTGACTGACCATATTCCATGGAGCTTTTTTCGGTTTGCATTTCTGATCTCGTTCTGCCGCTTCCCATACATCCGCCAAATAAAGATCCAGAAGCTTTGCATAAACCTTCAGCATTTCCAGTTTTTTCAGATAGCCTTCGCTCTGATCCAGTTTCACAGATTTTGGAAGTGACAGCAGCATTTTATCTGCCCATCTTACAATGCCGACAAAATTGCTGTAATAGTGTTTTTCGTTTGTATCCTGATCCGTCCGGTAGAAAATCAGATTTTCATTCTTCCAGTTTTTGTATTCAAAACCAAAGGAGCGGTATTTCTCCTGCTGCAGCTGCATGATCCACTCTTCGCTTGTGATCTCTGCTCCGTCCTGTATATACTCGATCTGTTTGCCCATGACCGCATCTGACTCACTCTGCATCGCATCAGAGCCATTCTGTACCTCATCCGTTTCGCTCTCTACCTCTGCCAAAATAATGGTTGTGTTGTCATCTGCTCCCATACGGATTGTCTCCTCGATCAAAGATGTCACGGCCTCTTCAACCGGCTGTTCCATCCGGCTTTTGATCTTGGATTCTTCCAGCATGTCTGTCAGTCCGTCTGAGCAGATCAGATATCTGTCGCCCTTTTTATATGGCACACAGAAAAAACTGTTCTCCGGAAATTCTGCCTGATGTTCTTTTCCGAGATACTCAGTCAGAGCACTTTTCATATGGCCTGGCCGGCGAAAGGTATGATCTGTTGACAGCTGTTCCAGTTTTCCATCATGCATGCGGTAAATACGGGAATCTCCGATCGACAGTCCGTAGATTGCTTCCTGCCCAAACTTCAATGCAGACATCGTTGTTCCCATTTTTGTGATCTTCCGTTCTTTTCTCCAGCTTGTGATATTATCATTTATTTTTTTCAGCATTTGCAGCAGAATGGTTTCGTAATTCTGCTCGTCCTGCTCCGTCCATGGCCGTTCTTCGTCCATCAGCGTTTTGGCAGCCAGATAAGAAGCCTCTTCTCCACGTGGCAGACCGCCGATCCCGTCGAATACTGCGATCCACTGACCGCCGACTTCTGCTGTTAAATTTTCTTCCAGATCATCATGTACTTCCGGCATACCTATTCCATTAAAGCAGAAATTATCTTCATTCCGTTCCATAAGTGCTCCTGTAATACTCGCACACACTGCCTTTACGGAAATTCTATTATTATTCTTCATATGATTTCTTCCATACCAATGCAAAAGTATCGATAAGATCCTCTGAAACGACACACATCAGAATAAATGCTTCATATGGATTGACCGGATAGAGTTCCATCATATCCGCCTCCATAAGCAGTTCGTTTGTTTCTTCCACAAATGCTGAAAAACGCGGTCCGGCTCCTGATTCAAGTTTTTCATCATCTAATGCATAGATCAGAAAGATCAGCGTAATCAGATCAAAACGCTCCACCGGTTTTCCGGCTAGAACTTTGCTGATCCGTTCGCGACTCAGACGTTTTCCGGAAAACTGTTTTTTCAGGCAGGCAAATGATTTCATGTTGCCGTTTTTTGTTACCGGGACTTCGGTGTACAGCACACTTTCTATCTTTCCGGCACTGATATCTCCTGCTGTAAATCTTCTTGGCTCAACTTCTTTCTCATCCGGATAACGGTTCATATGTTTTGCAATGGTCTCTTTTGCTCTCTCATACAGACGCTCAAATACCTGTCTTGCTCTGTTTTCACGTTTATCTGCAATATTTAAATTTTTAATATAATGCAGATATTTTTTCAGTCCGTCTTCCGTGCTTACATACAGTTTCGGTGTATTCTGCATGGCCTCCCACATATGATCTTTCCGTACAGATGTATCGGAAGGCTCAGCTGCATATTCTTCCAGCAATTTTTCTGCCGCGGCATAAGATTTCCCGGTACGTCTGCAATGCCAGTAAACAATTTCTTTCGGATCGTAAAAATCAAAATCTCCCTCTTTGAGCACGAGCGTCAGAAATTTGGAAATTGTTTGATCGTCCATATCCAGCCCGAATCCCATCTGAAAAATACTCTCACGTTTTACACTTTCTGCTGCGATCCAGCTGTTCGCCTTACGCTTCATCTCCTGCTTTGTTTTCGCCCCAACGGAAGCAAGACAGTCATTTTTTTCAAATCCATCCAGGATCAGAGCGACATACTGCTCATTGGTCACACTGCGAAATGCTTCCTGCATTTCATTTTTTTCATAAAGATATCGTTTCAACTGATCGTTAAATGGAACGATCTCCATTTCACCGGTCAGATATTCAAAGATCTTCTCTTTTTTTTCATCTTTAAACTGTTCCGAATCAATCGTATCATAAAATCTCCTGATCGCTGTATTTGTAAAGTTATAAGACTTAATTGAAGAAGAAGGATCAAAATCCATGATATTTATTTCAGACATAGCTCTTCCATCCTTTTATCTGTTTTCTAATGTGTTTTTTAAATGTTTCCGTCACTATGCATTCTGTTCTTTTCCTGCATTCAGCTGTTCCATCAGTTTTTTTAGATTCATGCGGTAATCGCAGGAATCCGGATTTCCTTTTCGGTATCCTGTACAGGCTACAAAGGCACCATACTGTCCCGGTTTTTTCACCAGAACTTTTCCGCATTTCGGACAAAGTCCATACGGATGCTTCTGGATGTTTTCCAATGCTTTTTTCATTTCTCCTGCCGACTGATAACGATCCTTTGGATCATAAGCACATGCTTTTAAAATAAGCTTTCGCATGTCCGCAAAAGCATTTTCAGGCTCCGGAAGCACGGCATCTTTTTTCATTCTGCGGTTGATCCGCTCCTCTGGATCTGCGACATCTGCAAATGGCAGTCTGAAATCATTAGACAGATAATAAAGCACCAGACCAAGGGAATAAATATCCGCTGTCTTATCATAAATCGTTGTCTCTTTGACCTCAGGTGCCATGTAATCCGGGGTGCCTGCTACTGTCATCGTTCCCGAAATCGGCTCCCTGGCAATGCCAAAGTCTCCCAGTTTAAACTGCCCCTCTTTTGAGACCATAAGGTTATCCGGCTTGATATCCCGGTGAATGATCCCTTTTTCATGGCAGATTTCAAGTGCTGAGCAGATCTCGATCCCAAATCGGATCACTTCTTCCGCATCCATTGTTTCATTTTTTTCCATGTAATTTTTTCCGAGGTATTCCGTGAAATCTTCCAGATACTCCATCTGAATATAAAGTTTCCAGAAATTCTCCTCCGGCATCTTTTCCAGGCAGCTTCCCTTGATCTGCACAATATTTTCTGCCCCTGCAAAAGATTCCAGCCGGCTGACCTCATGTGCCACTTTATCATTAAAGAACTGGGTAAAGTCTCTTCTGGCCTTTACCCAGTCATTTCCGTATTCTCTGTAAACCATTTTTTTATTTAATGTCCAGCTGATCATTTTAAGAGCGGAAATTTCCTCATCTGCCTCCCCTTTGTTTTTCACCAGTTTATATACACTTCCGGAAATCCCTTCGCCAAGCTTTTCCGTAATCTCATACCCATAATTTTTCCACTGCATCGGCAGTTCCGGAAATTCTGCCTTATACGCCCGGTCCTGATCTGCGGCGTTTTTTATCTCCATGTGATATTCCTCCAGTATCTTCTCTCTGTCTGCCTGATTATTTCATACTATTTCGTTTTTATTTGCATTTTTTACCCGAACATACAATACCAATCTTAATAATAGTTTTTACCCCTTCATTCAACAATTCCGTATCCTATCGTTTATCATCTATTTTCTTTCCTCTCCCAGATCACTCATCTCTGCAATCTTTCCGTCTTCCACCCGGTAAACTCTCCGGCACAGCCTCAGAACCCCCGGGCGATGCGTTGTCACGATACAGGTTTTTTCCGGTGCTTTTTCCAGTATATTTTTCAGAAGTTTTTTCTCTGTTTCTTCATCAAGTGCGGAAGTTGCTTCATCCAGAAGGATCACCGGTGCATTGCGAAGCAATGCCCGTGCGATGGCAATCCGCTGCGACTGTCCTTCGGAAAGCCCTTTTCCGCGTTCACCCAGTTTTGTCTCCAGTCCTTCCTGCAGTTTTTTGACAAATTCCCACGCACATGCCATCTCAAGAGCCGTCTTCATTTCTTCCCTGGATGCTCCTTCTTTGGCGATACTCAGATTCTCGGCGATACTCCCGGCAAGAAGTGTATTGCCCTGCGGAACATATGAAAAGCATACTCTTGTGTCTGCATTTAACTTCTGCTCCGTTCCGTCCTGTGCCTTTAAGATTGCCTTTCCTGTATCCGGCTCGATCAAGCCGAGGATCAAACGCAGCAGCGTTGTCTTCCCTTCTCCGGATGTCCCGACAAGTGCCACGATTTCTCCCGGGCAGGCACAAAAATCAGACTCCCGAAACACCTGTTTTCCTTTTGTATACGAAAATGTCACATTTTCCAGACGAACTTCCAGTCCGCCCTTTGTCAAAAACAGATCCTTTTGATTTTGTATGCTATGTATTTCTTTGGGAAGCTCTGTCAGTTCCCGGAGGCGATGTGCAGAAACCGAACTGTTCAGAAAAGACGGAATGATCGACACGAGATTCTGAAATGCCCCAGACAGGCTGTTTCTCTGCTGCAAAAATAAAGTCATCGTGCCATAAGTGATCGCATGTGTCCATAAGCGGAACAGACAATACCCAAATGCAGTAAACTGTACTGCCATTCCAAGCACCGACAAAACTGCCTTTGTTTTGATGCTGAACAAATTGTAATCCAGAGTTATTTTTTTATACTGTTCCTGCAATTTTTTCAGACAGGTGCTGCAGTGCAAAGAAATGCCAAGCGATTTGATCATATCCATATTGTAAAAAGTTTCTGCCTCAAACGTCATCATCCGACTGCTCATTTCACGCACTTTCTTCTGGCAGTCCCGCTGTTTTTTCATCATAAACTGCGACATCAGAACAACAAACGGAGCACTTCCAAGTGCAATCCCTGCCATGACCTTATCGTAGTAAAAAAGCACAAGAAATGTTGCCAGAAAATGATAGAATGCGATCACGACCGCCGGAAGCCAGCTGACGGCATTGCTGCCCACTGTTTCAATATCCTGATTGAAACGGCTGAGCATATCGCCGTTTTGATACTTGCTCAGTTCCAGCCAGCTGACATCCAGAATCTGTTCAAAAAGATCTGCCCGAATATCATTGCTGATGTTCGTATTCAATTTTACCATAATACGGCTGATACCGCCATTCAGAATCAGGCTGACTGCAAAACTTCCTGCCATAACTCCAAAAATCATGCCCGCTTTGTTCATCTGATATCCGGTAACAATATCAATCAGATATTTTCCTGCAATGCTGCTGAGAAGTCCAAGAGAGGTACTTACCATTCCGAGAAATGTATAAAAAAAGATGGTCCATCGATATCTGACACTGTAATGCAAAATCCATTTCCAGTCATCAAAGATTTCCTGAAATGTCCCATCTTTCCATTTTCCTGCTGCTCTTACTGTTTCGTTATGTATTTCCTTACTGCTTTTTTTTAAATTCTGCACCTTTGAAGAAAAAGAAAGCCCAAGTTTCCTGATACCCCAAAAACGAATCCAGATATGTTCAAAAAATCTCCACCGAAAATTTTCTGATCCGATCCATTTTCCCCGCACCTGTACTTTGGTGATTCTGGCAAAAATCTGCTCCTGACGGATTCCCGATTCCGGTACAATCTGACCGTCGCCAAGCAACGTATAACTTTGATCCCCGCATTTTAAAATCCGGTGCATTACATACTGCCCATTTTCACGGCGATAAAATACGATATCGCCTTTTCTTAGTTTCCGGTCTGTTTTTTTCATGCAGATTTTGTCCCGTCCATGTTTCAAAAACGGACGCATGCTGTTTCCCGTGACGATCATGCTGACTTCCTGTCCATCTTCCAGGAGTGCCCGTATCATTTCCATATATTCCTGCGTATCGACCAGCCTGACCGGTTTCTTTTCTTCAAAATATTTTTCACTGTCTTGTTTCCGAAATTTTTTCATAGTTTTATGCTCTGTTGGTTTCTCCTGGTGGCATATCAGATAAATGTTGTCGGACAATGTCCTCAAATAGAATCTTATGATTTTAATCCTATGCGAAAAATTTCGAATTTATGACTATTTCTCTTTTACATTATTTCTCTGATCTGGAATATTTTTCAAAAATCCGGATATACTCAGCCTCCACTTTTGCAAAAGGCTCTACGGTATAATCCAGCTCGATATGAAGCTTGGGCGGCTCCCCGTCCTGCTTTTCACCAAGCAGCCCGTCCAGATCATACCAGAGCATCACATGGTCGATCTCTTCCAGCTGTGCCTGCTCCTGTGCTGTCAGATCTGATCCCAGAAATTTTTCGTAAATCAAATGCAGCAAATATGCTTCCTGCTCCTGATATTCCGGCAATGTTTTCTTAAAAGGAGACGGCACATCGGACATATAACATTCACTGGCATCGTGAAGCAAACAGGCAAGTACCATGCGATCAGACAGTCCCCTTGCCGCCGCTTCTTTCGCACAGCAGATACAGTGCTGTCCCACTGACCAGAAGGTCTTTACATGGCCGTTTCCCCGACAGATCAACGACAATGCATGGGCAATATCCGGTATATCGATCAGCTCCGGATTCGGATCCGTCGGTTTAAAATGTTTTCCGGTATAGGTAGTGATAAATTCGCTCATCGTATTCCTGCTTTCTTTTTGCAATCAGCACCGGATTTTGGTGCATGATCTTTCAGACCAGGCACCGCTCCTCCGGCTGCTGCCCAGAAGTACAGACTTGCCACGCTGCAGTACGGACTTAATCTGCGGCGGTATTTTTCAAACAGTTTGCGGTCGATTTTTCTGTGATGGTAAATCATCCGCATCCCACGCTGTATTGCCAGATCACCAAAACTCAGCACATTCGGTCTTTGCATACAGAACAGCAGGATCATTTCCGCAGTCCAGACACCGATGCCTTTCAGTGATGACAATTCCTCAATCGCTTCCTCATCTGATTTTTTCCAGATCCCTTCAATGTCAAAACTGCCGTCTTTTACTTTTTCCGCAAAATCTGTGATATACTCCGCTTTCCGGAAAGATATCCCAAGCGGCTGCAGATGTTCCACACCTGCATTTAATATCGTGTCCGCATCGACTGTCCCAAGATAATCCTTCATTCTCTGCCAGATCGTAGCCTGTGCTTTGGTCGAGATCTGCTGACCGACAATATGATGAACCACCGATGAGAACAGGTCATCGTCAACCGTTCGCTCAATCATGCCAACCTGATCGATCACCTCAGCGAGATGTTTATCTTTCTGTTTCAGATAGATAAGTTCCTTTTCTCCGTATTCAAAATACATATCCTATTTGATTCTCTTCAATTCATATTCTCTTGTTCCAAGTCCGATCTTTTCTGCCTGGTCAAGGGTTGCTTTCCACTCGATATTCGGATTGGAATCTTTGAAATGATCGTGGTGGCAATGCCATCCCGGCTCTGCCAGATGTTCTCCAAGCTGACTGTTTGCAATCGGTGTTGCATTCAGGCAGGCATCTGCACATGCCTGATCCAGTGCGACCGGATCAAAGCTTGCGAACATTCCGATATCCGGAAGGATCGGTGCATCATTCTCACCGTGACAGTCACAGTTCGGGCTGATATCCTGTACCAGTGCGATATGGAAATGCGGACGGTCGTGACAGACTGCCTGTGCATATTCTGCCATTTTACGGTCGAGAAGCTCATTTGCACTGTCATTTGGATTGTATACCGCATCAAAACTGCAGGCTCCGATACAGCGTCCGCATCCTTTGCATTTATCATAATCAATAACTGCTTTTTTATTTACATAAGTGATCGCATCGCTTCCGCATTCTTTTGCACAGCGGCGGCAGCCACGACAGACTTCCGTATTGATTGCCGGTTTTCCGCTTGCATGCTGCTGCATTTTTCCTGCACGGCTTCCGCATCCCATACCGATATTTTTAATGGCTCCGCCAAATCCGGTTGTCTCATGTCCCTTAAAATGGCTCAGGCTGATAAAAATGTCCGCATCCATGATCGCATGTCCGATCAGAGCCGTTTTGCAGTATTCTCCGTTTACAACCGGAACTTCTACTTCATCCGTTCCTCTCAGGCCATCTCCGATGATAATCTGACATCCGGTCGTAGTTGTATTAAAACCATTGAGATTTGCACAGTCCAGATGTTCCAGTGCATTCTTTCTGCTTCCCGGATACAGTGTATTACAGTCTGTCAGAAACGGCATTCCGCCCTGCTCCTTGCACAAATCTGCAATTACCTTTGCATAATTTGGTCGAAGAAAAGCCATATTTCCAAGTTCACCAAAATGCATCTTGATCGCCACAAACTTTCCATCCATATCAATGTCTTTGATGCCGGCAGCAATACAAAGTTTTTTCAGCTTGTCCAGCTGGCTGGTCCCTACCGGACAGCGAAAATCGGTAAAATAAACAGTAGATTTTCCCATGTCAGTTCCTCCTGATATATTTTCTTCCGTAAGTTTCCCGTACCTTTGCGTCCTTAATGCCAGACTCTGTAAAAAAACGTGTTGAGTCTGTACAGAATCCTTACTTTCTATAAAAGAATAACACATCAAGTACACTTGAAGTCAAGTACCTGTTTGTAAGTATCCGATTTTTTCCTGCTTCTCAGGCTGCTGCACCTAAGACTCTGCGAAAACAACAGAGCCGATACTGATTTGAATGCTCTTAGGCTATTTCTTTTTTCATTGCCTTATAGCCGATTACCACTGTCCATACATAGGCACATGTTTTAGGATTGTCAGCCACATCCAGCGGAAAGATTTATCATTCTTTTCTTTTGCACTTTTATAAAACAGAACAATGATAATCAACCCCATCAATGCGAATGGAATATTACGGTAAATACCCCAGGAAAGCGGAGCATCTGTGACAAGCCAGTTATTCTGAGGCATCATGCACAAAACATTCTGTACATTGCCAGATTTATATTATCAATTACTATATTACTTCCATGATATAATCTCATAATGTACCCCCATTTTTTTTACATAAGATTCCCAGATCTTCTAATACTGTTTCAAAATCCAGCGTATGTTCTACATCATAATTTTCTTTGATAAAAGCTATTCCTTTAAACTGAAAAAGATACTGAAAAGCTTCTTTACTGCTGAGTCTATGCCTATTGGCAAATTCATTTACACATGCAACAGTAAAACCAATTTTTCTTTTCTGTTCACTCATTAAAACAACTTTCTTCCTAAATTACACTTAAACGTGTCTGGTTATTTACTATAGTTTAATCACATCATCCTACTTTTTCTGTGTGATCTGTGCCGGAGAGTGCAGCCTGGATTTCTGACTTGTTTCCCGCAGCAGATGCTCTTTTTTCGTAAAGCGGACATTCACAATCCGCTTCGCTACTTGCTCATGAACGCAGTCGCTTAGTGCTCTGCACACTTGAAGCGGGGAATGCTTCTCTGCGTTCAAACAATCGTATTGTAATTATAGCATAGGTGTGAGGTGCATTGTGCATCTATTTATACGGATAATCCATAATCGAGTAGGAGGCGGTGACTAACCGCCGTCCTCTCACACCACCGTGCGTACCGTTCGGTACACGGCGGTTTCAATAGTTGACGTGCACGGACTGATAGGCTGTGGCTAAATCATAGAAGCCACCGTTTATCAGTCTCTCTTTTGTCATGGCTTTCTTAACTGTTGTCAGATTCGCACAATACCAGTGTCCTCTTCGGCAGTTTGCCGCCATATTCGCATAGTATTCGTGTACTCCCATCTTTATCAGATTTCTTTTCTTTGTTTTTGGAAGTTTCCACTGTTTCCATATACACATGCGTATTCTGTGGTAGAGCCATCCGTTGATCTCTTCGATGTTGTTCTTCATGCTTGCTATTCCGTAATAGTTCAGCCATCCTCTTGCATATATCTTGATTTTCTCAAGGCTTGGCTTGATTGACTGACATCGTTTACGGGAAGACAACTCTTTCAGTCTCGACTTAAACTTTCTCCATGACTTTGGATGAACGCGAACATAAATACCCGTTCCATTCCTTCCCAATGCAAAGCCTAGATACTTAAAATTTCGGATTGCAAACACACTGACAGTACGGCTTTTCTTTCTGTTGACTGTAAGTTTCAGTTTCTCTTCAAGGTATTTCGTACTGCTTTCCAGAAGTCTCTCCGATGCCCGTTTGCTCTTCGCAAGGAGCACGATGTCATCTGCATATCTGACGCATGGGACTCCTCTCTTCAAAAACTCCTGGTCAAACTCATTGAGATAGATATTCGCCAGTAGTGGGGATAGATTTCCTCCTTGTGGCGAACCTTCCTCTGTTTCCATGACTACTCCGTTCTCCATTACCCCACTTTTCAGATATCGCTTAATCAACTGCACCACCCGTTCGTCCTTTACATTCTTACGGAGTAAGTTAAGGAGAATTTCATGGTTCAGTGTGTCGAAGTATTTTGATAAATCTAAGGATACTGCATATGTGTATCCTTGTTCTGCATACTCTTTCACTTTTTGTATTGCGTCCTTCGCACTTCTGCCCGGACGATAGCCAAAGCTACCATCTGCAAACAGCGGTTCATAGATTGGCACTAACTCTTGCGTGATTGCCTGTTGGATTGTACGGTCTATCACCGTTGGTATACCAAGCTTTCGCACACCACCATCTGGTTTGGGAATCTCAACTCGTCTTACTGGAGACGGAGTATACTTTCCACGATAAATGCGGTCGGTTATCTCTTGTTGATGCTCCTTTAGATATGGAAGAGCCTCTTCAATGGTCATGCCATCAATTCCTGGTGCTCCCTTGTTTGCCTTAACTCTCTTATACGCTCTGTTAAAGTTATCTTTATACAGGATCGCTTCTAAAAGTCTCGGCTGTGCACTGTCTCTTTCTTTCCATATCCGATTGAATGACCTAGACGCTTTCACATACCCTTCATGTTCCGCATTATCTCTTTGCGAACAGCCATTGTTTTCAATGTTTTCTGCCATAGACGGTCATTCCTCCTTTCTCGGTCATACTCAAGACTCCTACTGATTCGGTCCTTCACCTCTCGGCTACTATGACCTCTGCTGACTTCTGTGCGTTCAGCATTGCTTTATGCAGTGGTTACCTCTTTCAAGGCGTACCGCACAGACCTCCCTAGGTACCACACGTTTCTTCCTCTCCATCCATCTGCCTCATTTATCATGCATGATTCCGTGTAGTTATTGGACTTCGACTTGGTAGGCAGCCTTATCCTCATGCATAACCTTATATGAGATTTCTGTTCGTCAGACCAGAGATTTGCCCATGAGTTAGTATGTTCCTCACATCCAGCTTCCTTCAGATTCCATCTCACGATGGACACCCTTGCCTTCGGCTATATCCTTCCCACTACCGGGCGGATTCGGGACTTTAACCCGTTAGAAACGTGCGCCGCTAGGCGCACCTGCATAAAAGGCAATGAACCATTTCTGATTCACTGCCTTTTTCTTTTCATATTTTTCCTTTTTATTTTCTGAACATCTTCAGGAATTTTCACAATGTACTTTATTCTGTTCTGTTCATTTTCTTTCCTTCTATAGCAGCAATTTCTTCTTCCGTATATTCTTCTATTTTTGTTGCTGTTACCTGTTTGATATGTTGTTTTTTCAGGTGCAGATATACGAATTCTCGAAAAATAGTATAGAACACTGACAACAGTGGAATAAAAACAAGCATACCTACAATTCCCATAATGTTTCCACCGACTGTAACGGCTGCCAGCACCCAGATGGACGGAAGACCTACAGATTCACCAACAACATGGGGATAGATCAGATTTCCCTCTATCTGCTGCAGTACCAGAAATACTATTATGAATAGAATTGCCTGTTTCGGGCTTAGCATAAAGATTAAAAAGCTTCCTACCGCACACCCGATGAAAGCCCCGAAAACAGGGATCAATGCCGTAAACGCAATTAAAATTCCAATCAGGAGTGCATATGGCATCCGCAAAATACTCAGTGTAATGACAAACATACATCCAAGAATCACGGCTTCCAGACACTGACCTGTAAGAAAGTTTGCAAATGTCCGATACGTGAGAGAACAAACTTTAAGGAATGCATCTGCTTTTTGTTTTGGAAGAAAAGCGAAAAATACTTTTCTGACCTGTACATGCAGCTTTTCTTTCTGAAAAAGAATATAGCAGGCAAAGGAAACCGCAATGAAAAAGGTTGTTAATCCACTGATCAGGGAACCCACTGCAGACATTGTCGTATTCATCATATTTCCTGCACCGTTTCCAAGAAGGCTTATTGCCCATCTGACTGCCTGATCCAGATTAAACTGCAGCTGATCTGTCAGTTTTATAATTTCCTGATTATTATGGAAAAATTCTCGAATCCAGCTTTGCATATGCGGGATAAAATCAGCGATGCTCGTCATCAAAGTTCCCATTGTTCGTGTAAGCTGCGGAATCACACCAAACATTACCAATGAGATTACACCAACTACTAATACAACCGTAAGGAGCAGACTTATCGGTCTTGACAGTTTTTTAACTATCTTATTTTCTTTTTTTGCCTTTTTAAAAATTGTCCTTTCCAAAAAGCTCATTGGCACATTGGTCAGAAATGCGATAGCTCCACCAAGTATAAACGGAAATATAATCCTCCATATGGTTTTCAGCACACCGAGTACCATATCAAACTTCCACAGAGCAACTACAAGAAGTGCCGTAAATACAATAAGCTCCCTGATTTTTTTAATAGATATTTTGTTTAGATCCACTATTTTCTCCTTTTTCAATCGTTATCCGTTATTTTGTGTGATCGGTATTTGTTTTATTTTAACTTAGCATATATTAAAAATCAAGGTTTTTGGATACGGGTGTCTTTGGGTAATTTTTTGCAGCACATTTCAGGACCGTATAGCCAAAATCTATTATCTCTTGTTGTTTACTGATGTTTCAAGTATAATGAAATTTATAAAAGAAATACACGTACCGCATATGGACTTACAACGCGATAATCCTAATGTTTTGTGATATACAGGAGGTTATTCTCATGGGAAAGCAATCTAAAAGAGAAAATAAGACGATTTATCAGATTTGCCGGGAAGAAGCCGGTCTCACCAGATCAGAAGCTAGTGAAAAGATGACAGCTGTTTCTGATTCTAAAATCGAAAAATTTGAATATGAAATACAGGAACCAACACCTTATGATATCATCCAGATGGCTGATGCTTACAGACGACCGGATCTCTGCAATTATTACTGCTCCCATAAATGCGAAATCGGTCATCGTTATGTTCCGGAAGTCAAAGTTTCCGACTTATCCAATATAATTCTGGAAACCATTGCCAGTCTGAATGAAATCAATCCTCTTACTACACGCCTGATCCAGATAGCCCGTGACGGCAGGATCAGTGATGATGAGATAAAAGATTTTGCACTTATCAGCAAAAAACTGGATGAAATTTCTCTGGCAATAGATTCACTGAATCTCTGGATTGATAAGACCGCCAGCGAACAGGCATTGAATATTGAACTGCTGAATGAGGAAAAAGAAAAGCTGAAATAATCCATAACGCACGAAGGGCAATGAACCATTTCTGATTCATTGCCCTTCTCTTTACATACACTGTAATTGATTAACGATACTTTCTGTTCTTCGAATAGCTTCTTCTACCTGTCTTTTTGCATTATTGATTCGATCCTGGACCATCCAGTCCACAACAAATCCATCAAAAAAATAATCTACAAATGAAAGAAAATTTCCAGTATCGATATGCAGGTCACATGCCATATTTACATCATTTAATTCTCTGCTGAAATTACGGAGATCATACTTTGCCTGCTCCATATTCTGCTTCGCCTGCTCCATTTTTGAATGTTTCAGCATTGTACTGAAAAATCCTCCGCCAAACATATCTACCAGACCCCAGTTTTTTGCACTGTTCAGATTTTCTTTTGCTGTACTAAGACTGTTTAAGGCTCTATGCCCAGCTTCAATTGCTTCTCTTTTTTCTTTTTCAATATCATATCCCATAAAAAACACCTCTCTGACTCTTTATGAATGTGAAGTTACAAGTCCGATAATCCCACCAATGATCAATAGCGGAAAAGCTATATACATTAATCCGCCTACCACCATTCCAATCAATATCACTGGGAAGAAAATAACCGTACAAAGTAATTTCAGGATTCCCCAGGATGCTTTTAAGCCAAATATAAAAAATTTTCCAACAAACCAAATCATACAAATAGTAAATAATAATGATAACATTTTTTTTCTCCTTCTAACACTCATCCAGTTGTGAGTGATTCATTTTTTGTTGTTTATCTGATATAAAATCAGATGTATTTTTCACTCCAAGCTTGTTACTGAATTCCGGATTTTTTTCAATCTTTTCTATTATCCGAATTAATCGTATTCTCTGTGTTGCATTCATCTGATCACCTCGCTAATATCCACCTTTTCTGTTGATATTGTCAGTATAGCAAAATAATTTTTTACAATACACATCCGTAGTAAAGAATTAAATCTTTATAATTCCCGTTTTTTGAGAAATAACACAAAATAAGGCTCAAAAGGGCACTTTTCCTTTTGAGCCTATACACTTTATCAGCTAACGTATTTTACTTTCATTTTTCCTCATGAAATGCTTCCCTCTTCTTTAATTCTGATACAAAATCACACGATCTTTGCATTCTCCGTCATCCTGTGTGAACTTCTGAAGCTGTATTATTTACATCATTTTCTTATTTACACCATCTAAGGACTTCATTGTCGGAAATTTTTTTGATTTTTCTTCATTACCCTTTGTGATGCTTCGCTGTGCTATTTCTCAAAAACATCTTAACTGTTCAGCACCTTCACAGTTACGAGCAAAAATGCATTTAAAATCACCTCACGGTATAATGGATGCCCAGATTTCCTTTTCTTTCCGAGATAAGCCAAATAACCCCATCGTATTATGATCTCCTTCTATCCATAGTTCCAGATTTCATATCCCTGTCTTCTGGCCGAATCATATACCGGCATCATGTTCCTTTCCAGAATGTTATAAAATACTTCTCTAGAATTACCTTTACGGTACAATTCCTGACCAGCCCAGATGGAATGCAGATTATCCCGATAACACGCTTCAAATCGTTTGTGAAGATCTGGTCTTTCATTTATCATTTCATACATCAGATACTGGTTTCCAGCAAAAACTTCAAAAAATGGATTCCACTTGGGTAAGCGGTTGCTTTTTGCCGAATTCAAGGATGAATCCATCGGCATCAGATTCCACAACTCATCATTCATTACAAAAGACCATGGAATGAAATGATCTACATCATACTGCGTTTCTTTTACTGGCTGTCCTGTGAAAATATCCCTTATTTCCTGTACTTTCATAATTCCCTGCCACAACTTCCGCACATTTGACAGTTTTCGCATTTTTTCATCCATTGGAGCAAGCTTATAAATCAAGCCAGGCACTTCAGGATTATTATTCTGAAGCCATTTCACTTTTTCATATTGAATCCAGCCAAGGATATTAACTGTATTATCCTGAATCATTGCTACCCAGTCTGGATGAAAATGCACTTCTTTTTTCAATTTGCTGCTATCACCCAATACATATGGCAAAGGAGTTACCAGTTCATTTATTTTTTGAATATACGCTGTAATGCGTTTGACACTTCCCCAGTCCGGCACTTCATTACTCCTTGTAAAAAAGCCTGCCAGTGCTCTATATGGCACCATATTAGTCAACTGTTCTTTTGCTTTCTTTAAACCTGCCTGATGTTCCCGAATAGCATTCTTTATTTCAATCTTAGATGCATTTGCCGGAAGATCACTGAGTTCTGTCAGCTGTAAAATTGCCCTTTCCAGACCATCTCTGACCAATCCATCTGCCTGTATTCCACTAAGATGAATATGAAATTCCCGTACTGAATACCAGGCATTCGCAATCATTTCATTAATAATCTCATCAAATGTTGTCTCATTTTTTCCTTCTGAAATAATATGTACCACGGCCTCCAGCCAGTAAAACTTGTAGCAATAAGAGGGATCTTTCATCATCTGAGAGAAAGCTTCAATATCCAGTTGATTATAATAGTTTGCTTCAATATTCAACAAACATCTGTCTTGCGAAGCAATATATTCAACCATCTTTCATCACCTCTTCCTTCTCTCACATCTCCGGTGATCCACATTTTTTCTATCTGTAGTCCAGAAATCTTCCTTACAAACTCTTCAAACATCCCTTCTGTAAAATCCGTAAAATATCGACCATTTCGTTCACCTTCAAATGTACCGTATTTGAACGATGTATAAATTATGCCATTCGTTTTTAATGCTTGATGCATTTTGTGAAATATATTTGGTAATTTTTCTCTGGATAGATGAAGAACGGAGGCACATGCCCAGATTCCATCATATTGGTTTCGGTCATCAAGTTCTTCAAACAGCATCTGTTTTACTTGGATGCCTGTGTAATCAGTTGCCATTTTACAAATCACACCTGATCCATCTGTTGCGGTTACATGATAACCATTATTTAGAAAATACTTTGTATCACGTCCAGATCCACAACCAAAATCCAGAATAGAAGCATCAGGAGAGAGATGCTTTGTAAATATTTGCTGTACTTCCGAAAAATCTACATTCTTTGTAGTTTCAGAAAAAACAGCAGCATTGCTATTATAATAATTTAGTGTTATAGCATCACTCATATTCATACCATCCCTTTCCGACTTTATTATAGTGCCACAAATCTTGACACCTGCTAATTTCTTGCATATTTCTACTCTGTCTATCAGGCATTTATTCTTATTCTAATCTTGTTAATGCATCAATGACTTTTTGTTCAAGTTCTTTTTGCTGTGTTGCCGTGAGCTTATTAGATGTTCTTACTAAGACAGTACCAATTACTGTATGTGTTCCATTTGCATAAATTGTTCCATCATAAGCTGCAAGATAATCTCTACGTTTTTCTGCATCTTCCACATTTTCGTAACTCCTCTATGCAGGATACCAATAAAATTGTAAGAAATGCAGACGTACCACCTATAGAAAATGAAAAGTCTTCTGTAAATGAAAACTGATTTATACTGCCGCCAAATAATACTGATGTACCGATTGAAGCCGTCACTATCACAGCAAATATCAGCACTGCAATTAATATATATTTAGGTTTTATTCTATAAAACCCAATCGGCTTCTTCTTAAAATCATTAATGAGTGCTTTATTCTTAGACGTAAATACAGTTACTACGGCAACCACGGCAGGTGAAACCAAGCCAAGAAACATTCCAAGATAAAGCCCCGTCCCTTCATTAAGTAAAATTGCAAATAGCCACCAGAACCAAGTGCAGGCAAATGTAATCAAATAGAATCTGACCGGTCGATATATATACTTTTCCATGACTACACCTCAGCCTCTACAATCACAAGCTCACTCTTTATACCATTGAACTCAATGTAATTGTCTGCTTCGGCATCTGAAAAGTCATCAACCTTTTTCCCCTGTCTCTCATAATAAATATGAGTTGCTATTCCCTTTTTTGTGCTTCTAAATCTATAATCTGCAGGAAGTGTAAGTCTTGATGTTGCTGACAACTGATTAATCTCAAGCGCACCCTCATGTGATAAAACACTGATCTGCATATCAAGATTTGAATCTATCTCAATTTCACTTTTATTTCCCTGAAGGGTAACTTCGCTAATTTTGCCATTTACCTCAATATGTTCATTTTCTATATCAGTAATATTCAGTGTCCCTGCATTAACTGATAATTCGATTTTTCCAAGATATTTTATTGGAATAAAAATAGTAATGACCAAACTCTCCTTTGCATCTGCTTCACTAGCTTCATTAAATCTGTTAAGATCAATATCGATTCGGTTTTTTATATCATCAATCTTTACTTTATAATCTGCCAGAAGATTCTTATAGACATTTGAAAACATTGCGACTTCAATTTTTTCTCCATGATATGCCTTTAAATCTACAGCATATGCTCCACCAAGCTTGATATCAAAATTCTTCTTACCATCAATATCGTATTCAGTACGACTTTCATAGATGTAATTAGACTGCTTTTTCTCTGATTTCTCATTCGAAAGTAATTCATCTACTGATATCTGGAAGAGATTTGCTATTGCCATCAGATTTGCAATATCCGGTGTTCCTGTTCCATTTTCCCACTTTGTAATGGCTTGTCTTGATACACCGATTTTCTCAGCCATCTTCTCCTGTGAAAGTCCAGCCTGTTTTCTGTAATATTTAATTTGTTCTTCTAAAGTCATTTTTCCGCCTCCGTTTTCGGTTTGTTTTACTTCCTTCACAGATTAGCAAATTAACCTTTACCAAACAAGAAACATTAGCTGTCATTTCACTATTTTTCTGCTACTTTCCGTAGCAACGCCCTAAAATAAAGGTTTTTACAATGAAAACTAAATTTATCCAATCGCCAAATACCGATTGAACTAAATCGCTGTGCGATGGCCTTCGAAGGCTGTGGCACAGTTTTCTCTTTAACTTAAAAAAGGCAGTAGATAATGAGTCCTAAAAGTAGTATTGTTAAATCACCACAAAATAACAATTGAACAGGATCATCATTAACACTGCCATGAATAGAATAACACCAGAATCTCGTTTTCACAAGAGGGTATAG
>PVML01018352.1_pt1 | contig 89304 bp, 70 predicted proteins | sample 1853371 | NCBI WGS metagenome assembly PVML01 (sample SAMN08533508, study PRJNA380276) | Human gut metagenome, whole genome shotgun sequencing project. | isolation source: participant 1, chromium library | host: Homo sapiens | collected 2017 | reverse complement strand
GCCGCCCGCCATCGAGCAGAGTTTTACACCTAATTGGGGATAAAGCAGTTAATGTCGGGAGGCGGAATCATCATTGTGGCACAGACGGTAATTCCACAGCTTTCCACCCTGTTTTCCTAAGAGATGGAGCCTTAAATGGGCGGGATCATAGAAAAAATAACAGAGTTCATAAAGGAAATGCTTCAGAGCTGGGTATTATCCAATCTTGGCACCATGTTTAATGATGTCAATGACAAGGTGGGAACCATTGCCGGGGAGGTCAGCAAAACTCCCAGTAACTGGAATACAGGAGTGTTCAGTATGGTAAAAACCCTGTCTGAAAATGTCATCATACCGATTGCTGGAATGATCATCAGTTTTGTGCTGATCTATGAACTGATTACCATGGTGATGGATAAAAACAACATGCACGATTTTGATACGAGCCTGTTTTTCCGATTTCTGTTAAAAGCATGTATTGCAGTTATGCTGCTTTCCAGAACATTTGATATTGCGATGGCAGTATTTGATGTGGGAAATCATGTGGTGTCAGAAACGGTAGGGACAATTTCAGGGTCAACCAGCCTGGATGTTCAGGAAACGCTGATCACCATGTTCAATGACCAGATAGAAACCATGGAAATTGGGGAGCTGATCGGACTTGGACTGGAAACAATGGTGCTTAGTCTGTGTATGAAAATCATGTCGGTTCTGATTACCGTCATTCTCTATGGCCGCATGATAGAAATTTACCTTTATGTCTCTGTTGCGCCGATCCCGGCGGCTACTGTTACAAACCGGGAATGGGGAAATATTGGAACCAATTATTTAAAAGGATTGATTGCGCTGGCATTCCAGGGATTTTTTATCATGGTGTGCGTGGCTATCTATGCAGTTTTAGTGGCGGGGGTCAGCGTAGCGGACAATCTCCATACCGCACTATGGTCCGTGGCTGCCTACACCGTTATTTTATGCTTCAGCCTTTTTAAAACTGGTTCCTTATCAAAGTCAATATTTCATGCACATTAAGAAGGCTATGGGCCTGCAAACATCTGTCAGGCCCATCCGTATATTTGTGGAAAGGAGAGGCAGATGGCAATATCCGTACCAGTGCCAAAAGATTTGAATGGGATCAAAACCAAGGTCGCTTTGAATCTGACTAAACGGCAGATAATCTGTTTTAGTGGAGCGGCGGTGACAGGAATCCCGGTCTATTTTTGCTTAAAGAAATTGATCGGAACCCAGACCGCTGCATTGTTCATGGTTGCAGTCATGCTCCCGTTTTTCTTTTTGGCCATGTATGAGCGGAACGGGTTTCCGGCGGAGAAAATCCTGTATTTTTATGTGAGACAGAAATTCCTTTTGCCTGGGATCCGGCCCTATCAGTCAGAAAATATCCATAAACTTCTGCAGGAACAGGAGCAGATGGCAAAGGAGGTGGAAAAACTTGAACAAAAAGCGAGAAGGAAAGACCGGAATCCTGGAGAATATCAAAAGCATATTTCCCTATTCCAATCTCACCAGAGAAGAAAGAAAACTTCTGGCAGATGATAAACGGAAACTTTCCGGAAAAGGAAGCAAAAGGCCGACTACAGCTCAGAAAACGATATCTTTTGAAAAAATGTATCAGGACGGAATCTGCCTGGTGAAGCCGGGATTTTACACTAAAATGGTGGAGTTCTTTGATATAAACTATGACTTGCTGGAAGATGAAGATAAATATGCGATTTTGGAAGATTACAGTAAATTCATCAATTACTTTGATCCCTCCATTCCCTTTGAAATTTTTCTGTTCAACCGGCAGGTAAATGAACAGATGCTTGCAGAACAGTTTCAAATTCCGGAGCAGGAAGATGAATTTAATGAAATCCGAGAGGAATATACCCATATGCTGCAGAAACAGGCAGCGAAAGGAAATAATGGAATTATAAAATCCAAGTATGTGATTTTTGGTGTTCACGCAAATGGTTTGAAAGAGGCCAGAAGCAAATTAAATAATATTGGGACGGATGTGGTGAAGAACCTGAATCTGATGGGCACAAATGCAAAAGTGCTGGATGGAAAGGAACGGTTAAGAGTCTTGTATGAATACTTCAATCAGGGCGAAATGGAACCGTTCCGTTTTTCGTTTCAGGAGCTTTCGGAATCGGGAAAGTCGGTGAAAGATTATATTGCTCCACCGGGATTTGATTTCCGGTATCCCAGCCGCTTCCAGTCCGGAAGTATGTATGGCAGTGTTCATTACCTGGATATGATCGCACCCAAGTGTGATGACGAGCTGATCAAACGGCTTTTGGATATTGATGATAACCTGACGATCACCATGCATATGCAGACGGTCGATCCGGTAAAAGCCATTAAGCGTATTAAGAATGCCCTCAGCAACATCCAGAAAATGAAGATAGAGGAGCAGAAAAAAGCAGTACGCAGCGGATATGATATGGATATTCTTCCCACGGACATTGTGACCTATGAGAAAAATACCCTGAAGCTTCTGGATGATCTGAACACCAGCAACCAGAAACTCATTGAAATTACATTTCTGATCACCTGTTACGGAAGAACCAAAAAAGATCTGGAAAACATTACGCAGCGGGTATCCGGTATGATTCAGCAGGCCAACAGCAATCTTCGGGTTTTACAGTATCTGCAGGAACAGGGCCTTATGGCCTCAGCGCCCATTGGGTGTAACGAGACAGGAATCATGCGGAATTTAACAACCAAATGTGCGGCGGTGCTGGTTCCTTTCTGCACCCAGGAATTATTTATGCCGGCTCCGGCCGTTTATTACGGGTTGAATGCCTTAAGCAATAACATGATCATGGCAGACCGGAAACAGCTCAGAACACCAAATGGGATTATCCTTGGAACACCGGGAAGCGGAAAGTCTTTCAGTGCAAAAAGAGAAATTTTGTCCTGTTTTCTGGTTACAAGAGATGACATTATGATCTGTGATCCAGAGGGGGAATACTTTCCGCTGGTACAGGCATTGGGTGGTCAGGTGGTGCGCCTTGCAACAGATTCCAGGGATTTTCTAAATCCCATGGATATTCAGCTTTCCCATAAGGGAGATAAGGAAGCGTTGAAGTTAAAGAGCGACTTTCTGATTACTCTCTGCGATCATATTGCCGGAGGGAAAGAGGGACTGGGGAATGATGAAAAAGGGATTATTGATGAATGTATCCGCCACATTTATGACCACTATTTTCAGAATCCGAAACCGGAAAATATGCCTATTCTGGGTGATTTATATGAAGCATTGTTGCGGTACGATCCCAGGAATATTGAAAAAGAACTGGCAAGAGAAGCGAAAGCCAAGGCTGTGCGGATTGCCAACAGTCTGGTGCTATATGTGAATGGTTCCCAGAACTATTTTAATAACCGTACCAATGTGGACAGTCATAACCGGGTTCTGTGCTTTGATATCCGTGATCTTGGTAAACAGCTGAAAGAACTGGGAATGCTGATCGTCCAGGATGCTGTATGGAACCGGGTATCCAGAAACCGGGAGCGGAAGGTAGCAACCAGGTATTACTGTGATGAATTTCATCTGCTTCTGAAAGAAAAACAGACGGCAGTGTACTCTGTGGAGATCTGGAAGCGTTTCCGAAAATGGGGAGGAATTCCCACGGGCCTGACCCAGAATGTAGGGGACTTCCTGCGTTCCGAAGAAATTGAAGGAATCCTTGGAAACTCTGATTTTGTGTATTTGCTGAACCAGAACGCAAAAGACCAGGCAATTCTTGCAGATAAACTGGGACTTTCCGAGAAGCAGCTGGCCCATGTGACCAATTCCGAACAGGGAAGCGGTCTGATCCTTTTTGATAATGTGGTGATCCCATTTGTAGACCAGTATCCGAAAGACGCAAAGACCTATGCAATTATGACTACGAAACCGGAAGAAACGCAGAATGGGGAGACCTAAATGAAAACGGATAAAAAGAGAAAGCGCCGGATGATCTGGAAATTTCGAAAACGAAAGCAGAAAGAAAAAATGGCAGCATATCAGGCAAGAGATGGAGATTCACAGAGAAAAGAAGAACCAGAACCACAGCAGGCAAGCAGTGAAACTGTTAAAGAAAAGGCTGATTCCGTTGCGGAAAAACGGGAAAAAAAGCATGAACAGGCAAAACGAAGGATTTACAGGCAGAAACAGAAGCTGAAGAATACTCCAGAACATAAAGTTTCCCAGGCGGCAGTCCGCCGGATCCGCCAGGAGGGAACCATCTTTCTTCATCGCAAAGTTTCAGAGGCGGAACAGGAGAATGCTGCTGTTGAGGGGGCACATAAAACAGAGCAGAGAGTGGAAGACGCCTATTCTTTTGTAAAACGCCGCTATGGAGGAAGAAAAGCCCGGAAGCAGAAGAAACTGGCAAAGCAGGAAAAGAAACTGGAGCAAAAAGAGGTTCAGTTTCAGTATGAAAAGTTCTTAAAAGAGCATCCGGAAATGAATCAGCATCAATTGCAGAAGCAGTTTCAGAAATGGAAGATCAAGCGGGAATACCAGAAAGCCAGGAAACATGCAGCGGCTTCCAAGGAAGCGCAAGAAGCGGTGGGGAAAGCTGGAAGCACATTAATGGATCTGGTGAAGAAAACCCAGGAAATGCTTCAAAAGCATATGTCTCTTGTGGCAGGCATGGGCATGGCAGGTTTGTTGGTCATGGTCATTATGGTGGCGGTTTCTTCCTGCGGTGCGCTGTTTGCAGATACCCAGTCCATGGTTCTGGCAGCAAGCTATCTTAGCAATCCGAAAGAAATTGATGAGGCAGAACTGCGCTTTACCCAGTTAGAGAGCGAACTGCAGGACCGGATCGACCACATCGAAAATGAGTATCCAGGTTATGACGAGTATACATACAATCTGGATGAAATCGGCCACAATCCCTTTACGCTGATTAACTATTTATCAGCCGTCCATACAGAGTTTACGGCTGCCGGTGTAGAACAGGAAATACAGGAACTATTTCAGCAGATGTATACGCTGACATTGACCGAAGAGGTGGAAACCAGGGGTGGTGGAGGAGACGATGATGAAGAATATGAAGTGGTCATATTAAGAGTTACCCTTACCACAAAACCACTGGTGCAGCTTGTAGAAAACCGGATGAACACAGAACAACTGGAACTATATGAGCTGTACCGGACAACGGGAGGACTTTTACAGGAGTTTTCTTCTCCGCTAAATCTGGACTGGTATGGTTATGTATCCAGCTATTACGGATATCGCAAGAATCCGTCATCGGGACATCAGGAATATCACAGAGGAATTGATATTGCCGTTCCGGTGGGCACAGAAGTATACGCAGCACACGATGGTATTGTTCAGGCGGCGGCCTATGACAGTCACTATGGAAATTATGTGGCTCTTGAACACAATGGATATTTGACAAAATACGCCCATATGAACAGGCTGGACGTATCTGCAGGCCAGACCGTGAAGAAAGGGGATCAGATTGGTGTTACCGGCAACAGCGGAAGCAGTCTGGGAAGCCAGCTCCACCTGGAATGTCTGTATCAGGGAGAATATTATAACCCGATTTTCTATTTTGAAGTGGGAGAAGGAACCCTTTACGGAGAAGGAGCAACAGGGTCAGGAGGCGGTGCTTCAGGAAATGTTACTCCGCCGGAATCTTACGACGATGCTTCTGTGGAAGCGCTGATCCGGGAAGCAGAAAAATATCTGGGATATCCCTATGTGTGGGGCGGTTCTACTCCGGCCACCAGTTTTGACTGCTCAGGATTTGTGTGCTGGACCTTTACGGCCAGTGGTGTACATAACCTGCCCCGTACAACCGCACAGGGAATTTATAACCAGTGTACTCCGGTATCTCCGTCCCAGGCCAAAGCCGGAGACATTATCTTTTTTACAGGCACTTACAATTCCGCAGGACCGGTCAGCCATGTGGGAATTTACTGCGGTGAGGGGGTCATGATCCATTGCGGGGATCCGATCCGCTACGCCAACATCAATACGCCGTACTGGCAGAAACACTTTTATAGTTTTGGAAGATTACGTTAAGCGTTTGTCGAATTTTAAATAAAGAATGACAGGGAAAAGAAAAAATTATACAATAAGGGAAAGAAGTGAAATAGATAAGTTTTTGAAATACAGCGTGATCTGAAATATAGAAGGGAGTACAGGCGATTATGTCAGAAAAAGGGAAAACCATATTGATTTTGGGCAATGGATTTGATTTAGCCCATGGATTACCTACGAGATATTCTGATTTTTTAGAGTTTTGTCAAAGAGTGACAACCATATGGACATATGATACAACCAGTACTGACAAAATGGCTGCAATAAGTTATGCAAGAAAATGGATTGAGGGGTGGAATGTAAAAGATACAATTAGAGAAAGTATTATAGAGGCATTTGCTAGTAGAAAAAAGAAACCTGATGGCTATGGATCATGGAAAATTGTATCGGATAATGCTGAGTTATCGGAGATTCATGAATGTCTTAATGATAATGTTTGGTATGATTATCTGCTGGAATTATATAAAAAACATTGTATGAAAGGGGAAAACTGGATTGATTTTGAATCTGAAATCCGCTTTATTATCAAAACGGTAGATGAAAATACGTCATTATTAACCGATGCTTGGCAGAATGTTATTGATGCTGTCATAAATGCAACAGGAAATGAAAAGCTAAAACTATTTAAAGGTAAGCTTAAATTTGATAAATATAGCGAAAAGAAAAAATGGAATTCAGATCATAAGCTTACAATTAGAGATTTTCGTGAAAAGGCATTTGAGGATCTTGAGCGCTTAACGAGAGCTTTTGAATTGTATTTGATTGCATTTGTTGAAAAAATACCGATTGATAAAAAAATACCGGAAATAGTAGATATTATCCCAGATTATGTAATCACGTTCAATTATACAAATACATATGAAAAAGTGTATAAGAAGGGAGAAGTATATCATATTCACGGGAAAACTGATGTGACACGCTCCGCAGAAGAAAACGATATGGTACTGGGTATTGATGAATATTGGACTGGGGATGAGAAGAACGAGAGGACAAACTTTACCATATTCAAAAAATTCTCACAGCGTATTCAAAAGCATACGGGAAATGATGCCTATAAATATTTAAAAGAAATGAAAAGGATATTTGCAGAAAATGGGGATGCTATGTATGGTAATGCTGACAGATCGATAGTTCATCCGGATAGAGTGTCATACGTTTATGTTTTTGGACACTCGCTTGATGTTACAGATAAAGATATATTATCAAGCTTTATCGGTGATGATTCAACGGCAGTGACTGTGTATTGCAGAGACAGGGGAACAGAAGGAGAGTTGATCGCGAACACGATCAAACTGATCGGTGAAGAGCAGCTCTTAGACAAATCCAATCATATTCCATCCAAATTAAGTTATGTAATTCAAAAAAGGTAATTAAAACTGAATAATTGCTTGTATTTATACAAGGAGAGAGGATGCAAAAGCCATGAAAGCGGATGCATCCTTTTCTATACCCCAATAAGGATTTATTTTGAAAGGAATACGTGAACACATGAAAGAAAACCGAATTGACAGGGAATTGGAGAGAGTCCGGGCACAGATTAAGACGCTCCAGGAAAAAGAAAAATCCCTGCTGGAACAGAAGGAGGCAGCCCAGATGGCAAGAACCATGAAAACCATTGAGCGCAGCCGGATCCCGCTTCCGGACATTATTGCCATGATCGAGGCCAGGGAAGCGGAAAATCGTAAAATTTTGAAAGGGAGGGACGCACAGCATGAAGAAGAACAGGTACTTCGTTAGAATGATCAGAGTGATCTCGGTGATGTTGGCATTATTTACGGGAGCAGGAGGGGCCTGGTGTATTCCGGCTGGAGTGTTGACAGCATATGCAAAAGGAATGGAAAAGCCGACCTTAAATGCAGCGGTCAGCGACGGTGTGCTTTCCATTCAGGCCCAGTCCAATGCTTCTGTGATTCAGAAGATTGTGGTAAATGGATATGAATTTGATGATATCTGGAATGGAACATTAAATATCCGTCTTCAGCAGTTTGACGCCAGCTATCCGGAATTTACGATCCAGGCTGCAGATCAGGATGGAAACTGGTCGGAAACCTATAAGGTGGCCAATCCTTATTATAAAGATCCAGAGCAAAAGGACGATGGAAACGGTGACTCTGCTACAGAACTTCCAGTCAGTGCGGTGCCTACGGATCCGGGTTCTGCAACGGCCAAAGTGACAGAATATGAAAACAATGGTCAGGGAAAAGAATTCTATACCATTCAGACAGCATCTGAAAAGACATTCTATCTGATTGTAGATCGTGATGGAGAAAATGAAAATGTTTATTTCCTCACAGAAATCAGTGAAAATGATCTGTTAAATACCACTTCTGGAAACAGTGAAACTCTTCCGAAAAACTCGGCGGCTTTAGAGTCGGCAATTCCAATATCTGATGGGGCAAATTCTAATTATCTGTCCAGTGACACAGAAGGGACGGAAGAAACCACAGCGGACGAACCGGCAGAGCCCGAAAAAGAAACATCAGAGGAACAGCAGCCTGTGATCGGATATCTTGTCATGGGAGCAGTCGCACTGGTGGCTGTGGGAGCTGGATACTATCTGAAAGTAGTGCGAAAGAAAAAAGAAGAGTTCCTGGACGAAGATGAGGATGATGAAGAGGAAGAACTGTACGAGGAAGAAGAAACGGATGATTCAGAAGATGATTTCTTCCAGGAAAATGACGTAGATTCCGCAGACGATATAGAAGAAACAGGAGAGGATGAATAAATGAAGCTGGTAATTGCAGAAAAACCGAGTGTGGCCAGAAGCATTGCTGCAGTAATCGGAGCAGATCAGAAAAAAGATGGTTATCTGGAAGGTGGCGGCTATCTGGTAAGCTGGTGTGTCGGCCATCTGGTAGAGTTGGCAGCACCGGAAAGATATGGAACACAATATGAAAAGTGGCGGTATGAAGATCTTCCAATTCTGCCGGGACCGTGGAAGTATGAAGTGAAAGCAGGGGTGAAAGACCAGTATCAGACATTAAAGAAGCTGATTCAGGATGAACGGGTAGAAAGCCTTGTATGCGCAACAGACGCAGGCCGGGAAGGAGAGTTGATCTTCCGGCTGGTTTATCACATGACGGGGTCTAAAAAGCCTTTTGAGCGGCTTTGGATTTCTTCTATGGAGGAACAGGCAATCCAGGAAGGATTTGAAAATCTGAAACCAGGAAGTGAATATGATCGGCTGTACGAAAGTGCCCTGTGCAGACAGGAGGCAGACTGGCTGGTTGGAATGAACGGAACCCGGCTGTTTACGGTTTTGTATGCAGGAAAGACGCTGAAAGTAGGGCGCGTGCAGACACCTACGCTAGCTATGCTGGCAGAGCGGGAAATGCAGATCGCTGATTTCAAAAAAGAGCCCTATTACCGGGTGCGGATCCAGACAGAGGGAATGGAGGCATATTCAGAAAAACTGGCAGATAAAGGAACGGCTGAAAGCATACAGAAAATCTGCCAGAATGCCCAGACACAGGTGATGGACATTCAGAGAGAAGAAAAAACGATTTCTCCGCCGAAACTTTATGATCTCACAACACTGCAGAGAGATGCCAACCGTTTGTTTGGCTATACGGCAAAACAGACCCTGGATTATGTCCAGAGCCTTTATGAAAAAAAGCTGGTTACCTATCCGAGAACTGACAGTCAGTATCTTTCGGATGATATGGCAGATACGGCAGCCGCCATGATCGACCATATTTTCCAGTCCGGCCTGGTTGTGCGCAAGGAAGAAACAGTGTGGAATACAGGGAGACTGTTAAACAGTAAAAAGGTTATTGACCACCATGCCATTATACCAACTGCAGAGATCGTAAAAGGTAAGGTGCTTCTCCTTCCGAAAGCAGAAAATACAGTGCTGACCTTGATTGCCAGCCGTTTTTTGTGCGCAGCGGGGGAAGAGCAGGAGCAGGAACGGATCCGGGTGAACATGGATTGCTCCGGGCATTCCTTTGAAGCGAATGGAAAAATCATTGGTAAACGTGGATGGAAGCAGTATGAACTCAAAGCGGGCGATATATTGGAAAAGGCGGATCAGGAAGAAGAAATCGATCTGCCGTCTCTCGTTCCGGGACAGGTTTTAAAGGTGATTCAGGCTGAGGTGAAAGAAGCATTTACCCAGCCGCCCAAGCATTTTACGGAAGACAGCCTTCTTTCTGCCATGGAGCGGGCCGGCGCAGATGAGATGGATCAGAACGTAGAGCGAAAAGGATTGGGAACACCGGCTACAAGGGCAGATATCATTGAAAAGCTGGTCAAAGATGGATTTGTTATCAGAAAGAAAAAGCAGCTCATTCCAACCGAAGACGGAATGAAGCTGATTACCGTACTTCCGGAACAGGTAAAGGCTCCGAAGCTGACTGCAGACTGGGAAAACCGTCTGGTGCTGGTAGCAAAGGGAAAATTGTCCAGAGAGATGTTTATGGGTGAGATCGAAGCCATGGTGAGAAATCTGGTAGAAACGTATCATGAGGTTGGAGGAGAGAAGAAAGATCTGTTTCGGAAAAACAGCGAAGAGCTGGGATACTGCCCGGTCTGCAGAAAGCCTGTAGTGAAAGGCAAATATGGAATTTACTGCAGCGGAAAATGTGGAATGAATGTGGGGCGGGCCATGGGTAAGGAACTTTCCGAGGAGCAGGTGAAGAAACTGCTGGAAGGAAAGAAAATTCTGGTAAAAGGACTGAAAAATAAAGCAGGAAGCTTGTATGATGCGTATCTGATCCCAGTGGGGACAGTTCCCTATTCTTATGTGAAGGACAACAAAACAATTCAGGGCTTTCAATATCAGTTTCAAATGAAATTTCCGGAAAAAAAGAAGAAATCAGGAAAAGAAAAGGAGACAACAGAATGAAAAAATTAGACGTAGAACATAAAGAAAATCTTTCAAAAACAGCCCTTCGGCGTTATCAGACATATAAGGAATTATTTTTAAAACAGAAGGACACAGCAGATGATCAGAATAGAAAGGGGAAATAACCGGTATGGAAGAGAAGAAATATTTCAATCCATTAGAGGGGGAGCTGGTAAAAGATAAAATTGTATGCCGCCTGATAAATGAGGAAGCCAACAGAGCCTATCTGCAGGACAAGCCGTACACACAGGTGGAAGACCTGGCAGTGGTATATTCTGTGCTGATTCGGGAGACGGAAGGTGAACGCGTTAGTTTTGCCATTACAAATTCCTTTATGGAACAGCTGGGACTCAGTCTGGAAGAATTGCACCGTCAGGCAATTTCCAATATGGAAACCAGGCAGTCCTATGTATTAAAAAGCATGGATGAGATTGTGGAAGAACTGATATTTGGAGGCAGTATTGACCGGGATGATCTGGATCCAGAAGATATCGCTATGCTTAGGGGATTTGAAAATCCGGAACCGGAAGCCGGAATACCGTTATATGTGCTTACCAATGAACACAGGTGCGAGGGTGCGGCCATGATTTTAAGCGATTCCATTTGTCAGGAGATTGCCAGCTGGATGGGAGATTTCTATGTTCTTCCTTCCTCAATCCATGAGACGATTTTAATACCGAAAGAAATCAGCAGTGATTACAGAGGACTCAGTTCTATGGTTCAGGAAGTGAATGAGTCAGCGGTAGAACCGGGAGACAGATTATCCGATCATGTATACGAGTATGATTCCAAAACACACGAACTGTCCAGGTGTGACTGGAAGGAAGAACGTGAACGGGGCAAAATGGAAAAACGGTCTTTGAAAGAAAAGCTGGCAGAAGGGAAAGTGACATCAATAAAACAGCTGCCAGAAAGAAAGGAAAGCCAGAATAAAAAGAAAGAAGAACTTATGCGCTAAAAAAAGCGGAGATATTGTCTAAAAAGCGGTATCTTCGCTCTTTCCATGCAGGAAGGAGGCTGCCATGGCACTAAGCTATTATATGGTTTCCAGGCTGGCAGAAGAAACGGCAAAAAATATTACAAGAAGTGGAGAAGACTGGAAGCACTATCTGACAACAGCGGCAAGGCTGTACAAATATCCCTTTCACGAACAGCTGCTGATCTATGCCCAGCGTCCAGATGCTCAGGCAGTGGCTTCCATAGAGGTCTGGAATGAAAAAATGAACTGCTGGGTGAACCGGGGAGCAGCGGGGATCGCATTGCTTAATACCGAACCCGGATTTCCAAAATTGAAGTATGTCTTTGATATTTCCGATGTCCACAGGGCAAGACGGATCGGAAAATACCCATTTATCTGGAAACTGAACGAAGAACATAAGCTGCCGGTGATCGAGCAGCTGGAGAAAACTTATGGTTCCACAGACAAAACGAAGCCCTTTGAAGACCGTCTGATGGAGATTGCGAAGCAGATTGCCTGGGGCAGTTATAATGAAATTTTACCGGATCTTGATGCAGTCAGTGAAAACAGCTTCCTGGACGGCCTGGATCAGCAGAATCTGGGAATCCGTTTCAGAGAGACCCTTACAGCCAGTATTGGATATTCCCTGTTATCCAGGTGCGGTGGGGATCCAGAGCTTTTGCAGGAGGAGCTTCATTTTGATTATATCCGGGAATTTAACCATTTAAAGGCATTATCGGTTCTCGGCAGTGCTGCAGCTGACTTCTCAAAACCGGTTCTTATGGAAATCGGAAGAACCATCCGCGCCTATGAACGGCAGAGAAAAAAAGAAGAAAAATCCCTTGCAAATACAAACGCCATAGACTATAATGCTTTAAAGCACAAAAGTGAAAAACAGAAACAGACAACAGACAAATCAGCAGAAAGAGAGGAGAAGGAAAATGAAGCTAGAGTATATCCAGAACGGAGATTACCAGATCCCGAACCTGATGCCCGATCAGGAACCGGAGGAGATGTTGACGAAGTACGGACAAATGCGGATGAATTATCTGAGAGAGCACCGCAGCGGGATTTACCAGGGACTGCTCCTGTCCGGGGAGTTAAGGAGCCATTGTCTGGAGATTCAGAAGCAGGCAGAGCAGAGAATGGATCTTCTGATCAGCCAGATAGCCGGAAAAGACAGCGTGAACGAGAGGCTGAAAGAGCAGGATCCGCTGCTATGGACAGCCAGAATGAACAATATCCGTCAGTCAGCGGAGGAGATCGTGCAGACGGAGCTTATATACAGCTGAATCTGTTCACCGCGTTTGAGGAACAGATAGGGAATCTGGCCTTAAAGCAGGCAGAAGAGGTTTCAAAACCCTTAGCGGTGCTGGCAATGAAAGAAGAATGGCTGGATGAGATTTTAAGAAGCGGAGGAGGCAGGGAGGACAGCAGAAAACGGATTTATGCCAGGTACTGCCAGGGAAAAACACCGGAAGAAATGACAGAATTCCTGAAAAGAGAATATGGGATAACCGGAAAGGGATTTGAGTTTTCCGGCCATGACATTGCTCTTTGGTTTGATGAGCAGGGAATGCAGGCAGGGCGGGGAACGTCCTCCAGACCTCCTTTTCTGACGCTAAGCTGGCAGGAAATAGAGGGAAAAATCCGGAAACAGGTAGAACATGGCACATATATGGGAAAAGCGGAAGCTTTTCTGATTGATGAAGTAGAGCGCAGGCGGATAGCCGATTTGCTCTACTTCTTTTTTCGTGACGGAATGGGAGAATGGCCAGAAGATCTGTCAATTCAGGGTGGGAATTATCCGGATTCCATGACCAGGCTGACAGAACAGCTTTCTGACCGGGAAGGAATCCGCCAGATGTTATCTTATATGGATCAGGCCATAGAACAGCTGGATTCCGGAGAAAAACAGCTGCGCTTTCGGTTTCGTACTTCCAAAGAAGAAATTCGGGAAGAAGTGGCAGATCTGCTTCGGGAAAAGGTAGAGTATCCATTGCCGGAACAGCTTGAAGTAAAAAAAGAAGATTTTATCACCATGGATGAAATTGACTGGCGCATTCAGCATGGAAGCAGCTTCCAGGGAGGAAAACAGCGGATTTATGAGTACTTTCAGGAGCCCCATGAGAAGAAAGACGCGGTTGCATTTCTGAAAAAAGAATATGGAACCGGTGGAAGCTCCCACGCACTTCCGGGAACAGACCACAGCTATGAAGATCACGATGGAAAAGGAATCCGGATCCGAAAAGGCAGTATCATAGAGCCGTATGCAGATGTTCTGTTATCCTGGAGCAAGGTGGCAGAACGGATCCAATCCATGATCCGTGATGGCAGTTATCTTTCACCGGAGGAAATGGCGGCCTATGAGCAAAGAAAGCTGGAAGGTGAACTGGCAGGCAATTTTACAATTACAGATGACGATCTGGGACACGGCACAGCCAAAGAAAAATTCCGTAAAAATATGGATGCCATCCGCACCTTAAAGGCAATCGAGACAGAAGACCGCTTTGCGACAAAGGAAGAACAGGAAATATTATCCGGCTATGTTGGCTGGGGCGGCCTTGCAGATGCTTTTGATGAAAGAAAATCTTCCTGGGCCGGAGAATATCAGGAGCTGAAAGCACTTCTTTCCCAGGAAGAATATACATCAGCCAGAGGAAGCACACTTAATGCACATTACACCAGTCCGGCTATTATCCGGGGGATGTATCAGACCCTTGAGCGAATGGGATTTAAAACAGGAAATATTCTGGAGCCATCCATGGGGATTGGAAATTTCTTTGGAATGCTGCCGGAAAGCATGAAAGAAAGCAGATTGTATGGCGTAGAACTGGATCCCATAACTGGAAGAATTGCAAAGCAGCTGTATCCAGATGCAAAAATCACTATAGATGGATTTGAAAAGACGGATTATCCCAGGGATTTCTTCGATGTGGCAGTGGGAAATGTTCCATTCGGACAGTACCAGGTGGCAGACCGGGATTATGACAAATATCATTTCCTGATTCATGACTATTTCTTTGCGAAAGCATTGGACAAAGTTCGGCCCGGCGGTGTGGTGGCATTTATCACCTCCAAAGGCACCATGGATAAGAAAAATCCCCAGACACGTCAGTACCTGGCTCAGAGAGCAGATCTGCTTGGGGCGGTGCGGCTGCCGGTTACCGCATTCCAGGCCAATGCAGGGGCAGAAGTCACATCAGATATCCTGTTTTTGAAAAAGCGGGACCGGGTTCCTGATCTTATGCCGGAGTGGGTTGATCTGTCAGAAAACGCCGATGGCATTACCATGAACCGGTATTTTACAGAACATCCGGAAATGATCGTGGGAAAGATGGAACTGGTCAGCGGCCCCTATGGAATGGAAAGCCAGTGCCTGCCGGATACCTCCAGTCCCTTTGAAACACAGCTGCAAAACGCCCTGGGTCAGATAACAGGGCAGTTTCATGAGATACAACGGGAGGAACAGGAGGAGGAAGCAGATGCGGAGATTCTTCCGGCAGATCTGGATGTGAAAAATTACAGTTATACGTTGGTAGAAGATACCATTTATTACCGGGAAAATTCCGTGATGCGCCGGGCTGAAGTGCCGGAAAGCGCACAAGGGCGGATCAAAGGACTTTTAGGGATTCGTGACTGTACCCAGGAGTTGATCCGCCGGCAGATGGAGGAATATCCGGAGGAAGCCATTCAGGATCTGCAGAAACAGTTAAATGAACGATACGATACCTTTGCAGCACAATATGGCCGGATCAATACCCAGGCCAATAAGCGGATTTTCAGCCAGGACAGCAGCTATTTCCTTCTGTGTTCCCTGGAAAAGCTGGACAGTGAGGGGAAATTTAAAGGAAAAGCCGATATGTTTACCAAGAGAACCATCAAGCGTGCGGAGGTGGTATCCCATGTAGATACCGCTATGGAAGCATTGACAGTTTCCCTTTCAGAAAAGGCAAAGATTGATCTTGCTTATATGTCAGAGGTAAGCGGAAAGAGCAAAGAGACACTGGTTCAGGATCTGACCGGTGTGATCTTCTGTAATCCGCTTACAGAGCAGTGGGAGACAGCCGATGAATATTTGAGTGGGAATGTACGGGAAAAGCTGGTTATTGCAAAACAGTACGCAGAAAGCAATCCGGAATATGATGGAAATGTACAGGCCTTAACCCGGATCCAGCCCAAGGACCTTGAAGCCAGTGAAATAGAAGCCCGGATTGGCGCAACCTGGATTGCCCCGGAATATATCAATGATTTTATGAAGGAAGTCTTTGAAACACCGGCTTATCAGATCCGCCGGAACAATATTCGGGCACTTTATTCGGAAGCGACCGGACAGTGGAATATCAAAGGAAAAAATGAAGATATAGGCAATCCGATGGTTACAACAACCTACGGAACAAACCGGAGAAATGCCTATGCCATTCTGGAAGATTCCTTAAACTTAAAAGACAGCCGTGTTTACGATACCATTGTGGAGGACGGTACAGAAAAACGGATCCTGAATAAACAGGAAACCATGCTGGCTGCCCAGAAGCAGGAAAGCATCCGGGAAGCGTTCAAGGACTGGATTTTCCGGGATCAGGAGCGCAGACAGGCTTTGGTGGAAAAATATAATCACCTGTTTAATGCTACAAGACCCAGAGAATATGATGGTTCCCACTTGAAATTTCCCGGCATGACCCCGGATATTGAATTAAAAACCCATCAGAAAAACGCTGTGACCCATGTACTCTATGGGAATAATACCCTTCTGGCCCACTGTGTAGGAGCCGGAAAGACCTTTGAAATGATTGCCGCAGCTATGGAAAGCAAGCGCCTTGGCCTGTGTCAGAAAAGCCTTTTTGTGGTGCCAAATCATCTGACAGAACAGTGGGCCGGTGACTTTTTGCGGCTGTATCCGGGAGCCAATATCCTGGCAGCAACGAAAAAAGATTTTGAACCGGCCAACCGGAAAAAGTTCTGTTCCAGGATCTCCATGGGAGAGTATGATGCCGTGATCATCGGCCACAGCCAGTTTGAAAAAATCCCGCTTTCCCTAAAGCGCCAGAGGGAAACCATAGAAAGAGAGATTGATGAAATCCAGGTAGCCATTGAACTGGCCAAAGCAGAAAAGGGAGAGCAGTATACCATTAAACAGATGGAAAAATCGAAAAAAATGCTGTCAGTCCGTCTGCAGAAACTAAATGACAGTTCCAGAAAAGACAACGTAGTTACCTTTGAAGAGCTGGGTGTAGACCGATTGTTTGTAGATGAGAGCCACGCATACAAAAATTTGTTCCTGTATACAAAAATGCGGAATGTAGCCGGAATTGCCCAGACGGAAGCACAGAAATCCTCGGATATGTTTGCCAAATGCCGGTATATGGATGAACTGACGGGAGGAAAAGGCGTTACCTTTGCTACGGGAACGCCCATATCCAACAGTATGACCGAGCTTTATACCAATATGCGCTATCTCCAGTATGATACGCTTCAAAAACTGGGACTGGGCCAGTTTGACAGCTGGGCATCTACCTTTGGGGAAACACAGACGGCAGTAGAGCTGGCTCCGGAAGGCACCGGATACCGTGCAAAGACCCGTTTTGCAAAGTTTTTCAATCTGCCGGAGCTGATCGCCCTCTTTAAAGAAAGCGCGGATATACAGACACCGGATATGTTAAAGCTTCCGGTTCCGGAAGCAGACTATGAAAATATTGTATTAAAGCCCAGTGACTATCAGAAAGATATGGTGGCATCTCTGGTAGAGCGGGCAGAAGATGTCAGAAACCGCCTGGTATCACCGGAGCAGGACAATATGCTTCGGATCACCAATGACGGAAGAAAGCTGGCTCTGGATCAGCGGCTGATGGATGAAATGCTGCCGGATGAGGCAGTATCCAAGACCAACAGCTGCGTGGAAAAAGCCTTTGAGATCTGGGAACAAACCAAATCAGAACGGTCAACCCAGCTGATCTTCTGCGATCTTTCCACCCCCAAGGGAGATAAAAGCTTCAATGTCTATGATGATATCCGCAGAAAGCTGGAAGAAAAAGGGGTTCCCAACCAGGAAATCGCTTTTATCCATGAGGCCAATACGGAGCTGAAAAAGGCAGAACTGTTCAGTAAGGTAAGAAGCGGAGATGTGAGATTCCTGTTGGGTTCTACTGCAAAGATGGGAGCCGGAACCAACGTCCAGGATAAGCTGATTGCCCTGCACCATCTGGATGTGCCCTGGAGACCGTCCGATATTGAACAGCAGGAAGGAAGAATCCTGCGGCAGGGCAACCAGAATCCAAAAGTCAAGATCTTCCGGTATGTGACAGAAGGAACCTTTGACAGTTACTCCTGGCAGGTCATTGAAAACAAGCAGAAGTTCATAGGCCAGATCATGACCAGTAAATCCCCGGTCCGTTCCTGTGAGGATATTGATGAATCCGCCCTGTCTTATGCGGAGGTAAAAGCACTTGCTACCGGAAACCCATATATTAAGGAAAAGATGGATCTGGATATTCAGGTTTCAAAGCTGAAACTGCTGAAAGCAAACCATGCAAGCCAGATTTATCGTCTGGAGGATAATATCACGAAACATTATCCCCAGAGAATTGCAGATCTGACCGAACGGGCCGAAGGAATGGAGAAGGATATGGCACGTTTACAGCAGAATTTACCGTCAGATAAAGAAGAATTTCGGGCCAAAGTGGGCGGAACCATTTATACAGATAAGAAAGAAGCCGGAACAGCGATCATAAATATGTGCAGAGAAATCCAAAGTCTGCGGGAACCGGTACAGGTAGGATCCTATTCCGGTTTTGATATGGTGATTTTCCATGACCATTTTGCACAGCGTTTCATCATGAATCTGCAAGGTGCTGCTTCCCATAAGCTGGAACTGGGGCCGGATCCCCTTGGAAACATTGTGCGCATGAATCATGCCCTGGAGCTTATGCCCAAACAGCTGGAAGAAATCCAGACAAAGCTGGATACGACAAAACGCCAGCTGGAAAGCGCAAAGCAGGAAGTAACAAAGCCCTTTGCACAGGAGCGTGAACTGAAGGAAAAGCTGGAGCGTCTGACGGCATTGAATACGCTTTTGAATATGGATGAGAAGGGAGAAGAAGTGGTACAGAAAAAAGACAGTCGAGATAATGAATCCAAAATGAATGAGTCCATTCGTAAGAAATTGAACAAACTTAAACAGAATACAGTGACGGAATATAGTTTGAAACATAATCTAAAAGAAAATGTAGAATGTCTGCAAAATTGATAGTGTAGGACCCAACGGAAAATTGACAAGCAGCCTTTGAAAATGGTATAGTTGATTGTATGAAGCAAGGATTTATTGAAAGGCGGCTAAAGTCATGTGCGAATTTAAAATTCAGGAATTAAGTCTTTTTAATTACAGAAGATTTAAAAACAAAAAATTTACTTTAAATCCCAGAATGAATGTGTTTGCAGGGAAAAATGGTTCTGGAAAGACAACCGTATTAGAAGCCGCAAATGTAATGCTGGGGGCATATCTTGCAGCATATAAGACCTATGTTCCATCCAGGTTTGTATACAACATAAAATCCACGGATGCTCTGCAGAAAGCTCAGATTAGTGAGGATAGCACGATCCTTACCACGGGAACAATTTCACAGTATCCATGTAAAATTAGCTGTAAAGCGAAATGGGATAGTAAAGATGAACCCATAGAATTTCAGCGAGTAATTTTAAAAGAAGATGCCAGAACAAAATTTGGTGGTTCGAATCCTATGCAGCCAACGGTAATTGCATGGGAAAAAGAAATATCGAAGGCAGATCATTCTGATCAGGAGGTTGTTCTTCCGTTGGTACTTTATCTTAGTACTTCTCGTTTGTGGAAAGACGGAAATAAAAAAACGATAAAAAAAGGAGTTTTCAGTAGAACCGATGCATATAGTCATTGCCTGGATGCACAGCATGGATTGGATATTGCGTTTCGATACATCGACACTCTGAAAGCGGTTGCTGTTGAAGAAAATGGTGGAAAACAGTTTGATGCCTATAAAGCGATTCTGCAGGCAGTGAATGATGCGTTTAAAGAAGAACTTCAGCCGGAAGAAGAGATTATATTTTCAACCAAGTATGAAGAGGATATGATTGCACTTAGAACAGCTGAGGGAGCGATATTGCCATTTCAGATGTTAAGTGATGGATATCGGAATGTGATAAAAATTATTCTTGACATTGCAACAAGAATGTGCATTTTAAATCCGTATCTTAAAGGAGATGCATTGAAAAAAACCCCAGGAATCGTGTTGATTGATGAAGTTGATTTGAGTCTGCATCCCACATGGCAGAAACGTATTATGGGAATTTTAAAAGAACAGTTTCCGAGAGTTCAATTTATCTGTGCAACTCATTCACCGTTTATTATTCAGTCTTTGGAAGAAGGGGAATTGATTACGTTAGACCAACCATTAGATAGTGAATATTCAGGTGAGGGACTGGAGGATATAGCGGAAGACGTTATGGGAGTGGTTCTGCCGCAATATAGTGAACGGAAGCGGAAAATATATGAAGCTTCAAAACAGTATTTTGCAGCACTGAAAAGTGCAAATACACAAGCAGAGATAGATGAACTTGGCAAACGGCTGGCTGATTTAGAAGCTGAGTACAGTGAAAACCCAGCATATCTGGCCTGGGTTCATCAGCAGTATATAGAGCAAGCATGGAAAGTGAAAAAAAATGAGACCAGTAGATAAAGGTGAATCACCCTATAAAGAAATAAAAGAGTATCAGGAAGCTTTACCTTACCTGGAGAAAAAAATTGGTTTATATTGTTCCTACTGCGAAATGCCGATTAACCATGTTCCGGAAGTAGAACATATGATATCGAAAAAGCATGGAGGAGATAAGACTGCGTGGAGTAATTTGCTTTTAGGTTGTAAATATTGTAATAGCAGAAAATCGGCAAAGACGACACCGCAGAATGCAGAAGATTATTTATGGCCAGATGCGGCAAATACAGCAATTGCCTTTTCTTATACAAATGGAATCCCAAAGGTAAATGCAGAGGTTCTGAACGAATTAGATCCAACAGGAAGTTTGTGTGAAAAGGCACAAAATACATACGACATGGTTGAATTAGGAAATGAACCGGATCTGCAGCCTGGAGGTAAGAAACAGGATAAGGACAGAAGATTTTTGAACCGCAATCTTTCTTATAATAAAGCATTAATATCTTTAAAAAACTGGAATCATGTGAAAGACGCATCGGAGTGCTATCAAAATGCTATGAAAGAACAAATCATAATGACTGCGACAGCGGATGGATTCTTTTCTGTCTGGATGATGGTTTTTGCTGACGAACCAGAAATTTGTTTAGCATTACTGGAACGTTATCCTGGGACGAACAAGGTATATTATGATGAGCAGGGAAAAATAAAGAAGATTTTTTTGAAAAAAGAAAAAACGAATAAGTAATAGAAAGAACACTGATGGCATCTATCATCAGTGTTCTTATCTGTATAGAGATTATTCTCTCGGAAGTTTTAATAAGTTGTCATACGGTGTATCATTTGCTTCGGAACGTACATATTTCTCGCCATTCACACTTGTTGCAGGAACTAGATTGGGATAAGGGGAAATATTGACATAGATCGAACCAGGATGATCCTTTAAGTAGTTGTGCAGAATTTCTTTGGAGAAGAATCCAGGATTTGTACAACCCTCTACATAGATATCTGCAATTTCCGTAGTCTTGGTTGAATATTTACAACCGTTTTTCATTCTAATTTTGGTAGCTTTCATATAGCATACCTCACTTTCTACTATTTGGTTTATTAGGAACAATAGAAACAATGAGTACCAAAAGAAGCCTGAATGAATAGAAATTCCTTGCGGGAAACGAGATTCTGTGATACACTGACTTTGCGAGAGTTATATGTATACAGAAACCGGTGTCTATTCATTTAGATGCTGGTTTCTTTTTTTGTGGTTTTGTTTCTGAAATGAATATATCATATGACACCTGAAAAGTCAATAAGAAAAAATCTGTACCAATATTGCTTTTTTTGTCCCAGTAGTATATAATGAATGTATAGATGGAGGAGAATCAGATGAAGAAGAAAAATGTCATTAACTTAATTAAATACTACGTGGAAAATAATGATGCCGGATTCCGAAACGAAGCTTATGATGTTGCAAGAGATTTTGATGCATCAGGCGATACGCAGTTAGCTGAGTATATTATGGCATTATTATCTGATGCTAACACGTTTGTGCCGCAAATGGGCGATGAAAATACGGTATTTTTTGAAAAGCTTGAGCCGTCAGGGGATAGTCTGTGGCTCCCAGATTGCATTACAAAAGATATTTTGGGAATTGTTCATGCGGTATCTCATAATGTAGGAATTAATAAATTTTTATTCCAGGGTTCACCAGGTACAGGAAAAACGGAAGCAGTAAAACAGTTGGCAAGAGTATTGAAGCGCGAAATTTATATGGTTGATTTTGCAGCCGTAATAGATAGTAAGCTGGGACAGACACAGAAAAATATTTCGGGACTATTTCATGAAATCAATAATTTCGTTCATCCAGAACGCGTCTTAGTGCTCTTTGACGAAATAGATGCGGTGGCATTGGATCGGACGAACCAGAATGATTTAAGAGAAATGGGGCGTGCAACGTCTGCCATGTTAAAAGGTATGGATTATATGAATGAAAATGTTGTTATGGTAGCAACAACAAACCTATATCAATATTTTGATAAAGCGATGATTCGAAGATATGATTCAGTGATTGATTTTAATCGTTATACGAGAGAGGATCTGCAAAAAATTGCGGAAGAATTTTTGAATCAATTTCTGACTAAGTTTAAGTTGGCAAGTAAGGATATTCGAATGTTCCGCAAAATTATGGCATTGTTAGATCCAATTCCATATCCGGGAGAGTTAAAAAATCTCATCCGGACAGCTGTTGCTTTCAGTGATCCAGAGGATGGAACTGATTATTTACGTAGAATGTATTATATGGTAACCAATAGGAATCCAGAAGATTTGAAAGAACTTCAGTCGCAGAAATTTACATTAAGAGAAATGGAAATTCTGACGAAAAAAGCCAAAAGTACCATAGCCCGTGAATTAAAGGAGTGAGCCTATGAACCAGATTTTACAGTTAAAAGGAAAGTTCCTTCAGAGAAAAAATACGAGTGTGTACGGACCACTGAATCTTCCTAAAAATTCAAAAGTAACTGCTGGGCATGTTGAAGCTTTGCGACGCCAGCTTCAGAGTCTGGAGCAATTTTGGCTTGAGGATACCAGAATTGGTGGAGCATTAATCAGTGTACACTATACGAGAATTGTTCCAAAAAGTAGCAGACTGCAGATCCTTCTAGGAGAAAAAGGATCTCAGCCTAATCAGTCTATCCGTGGGGCAAAATTTATAATTGGAAGGGATGCGAAGGGAACACCAGTAAAAAAACATGTGTTTACCTATTTTGTGTCCATAGAGGCACTTCGCAAATCTATTCATCACTTGGAAATTTGTGAACAGATATTAATGAAGGATTATAATGGTGAGATTACAGAAACAGATACCGAACAGATCAATAAAGGAAATTATGATGATTCGATCATGAAAAAATCTGCATTTTTACGGGTTGTTACCGATGTGAATTATGTGGAAGAATTTACCTTGGATCGTGCAAAAAAGAATGAGAACGAACAGTCTCTGGTTACTTTATATAAAACAGGAATTGATACAAAAGAACTGTTAAAGCAATTAGGCTTAGATCCAATCCGTATCACAATGGTCGATGATACAACTTTACGTCTGGATCAGAGAGAAATGGACATTCTTCATAATAATGTAGATTATCTGATTGCAACACAAATAAGTGATTTTTCAAAAATTGTCTTAGATGAAAGTGACGAAGGCGATGATAACGAGAAAAAGCAAGAAACAATGACAATTCCAGATCCAACGAACCAGCCAACCATAGGCGTGATTGATACTCATTTTGATGATCGGGTTTATTTTCATAAATGGGTTGATTATAGAAACTGTTTACAACCTGAGATTGATTTAGAGGAAGAGGATTTTAAACATGGAACTGCAGTAACCTCTCTTATTGTAGATGGACCGGCTCTGAATCCTAAATTGGAGGATAATTGTGGCAGATTTAAAGTAAGGCATTTTGGTGTTGCGAAAGCAGGAAAATTCAGTTCATTTCTTGTTTTGAAAATGATTCATGATATTGTAAGACAAAACCGCGATATTAAAGTTTGGAATTTATCTTTGGGTTCTGATCTGGAAATTGATCCGAATTTTATTTCACCGGAAGCGGCAGAGTTAGATCGGATTCAGTCAGATTATGATGTGATTTTTGTGGTGGCCGGAACAAATCGAACAAAACAAAATTCCAATAGCGTGCAAATTGGAGCCCCTGCGGATTCATTGAATTCTTTAGTAGTAAATGCGGTGGATTTTCATGGAAGGTCTGCTTCTTATACGAGAAAGGGGCCGGTGTTATCATTCTTCTATAAACCAGATATTTGCTATTATGGTGGAGATAAAAATGAAAAAATGACAGTATATGTGCCATTTGAAAAGACCAGGGTAATGGGAACTTCGGTTGCAGCACCATGGATCACAAGAAAACTTGCGTATTTAATTCATGTTGTTGGATTAAGTCGGGAAATTGCAAAAGCACTAATTATTGATTCGGCAGCGGAATGGAATCCAAGAGATATGAAAGAGTATACAATGGGATATGGAATTGTTCCAATCAAAATTGATGATATTCTTCATAGCAGGGACGATGAAATCCGATTTATTATGAGTGGAACAATTGATGAATATGAAACCTATACTTATAATATTCCAGTTCCGCAAAATATGGGAGCATATCCTTTTTTTGCGAAGACAACATTGGCGTATTTTCCGCGTTGTGATCGTAACCAGGGTGTAGATTATACAAATACAGAGATGGATATTCACTTTGGAAGAATCATAGAGAAAAATGGAAGAGCTATGATTAAGGCAATCGACAATAATAAACAGGCTGATGAAGGTCCACAGAATATTCAGGAAGAGGTTGCAAGAAAACTCTATCGAAAGTGGGATAATATTAAACATGTATCGGAAGCTGTGAAGGAAAGTGCCCGACCTAGAAAAGCCTATGAAAATGGTGCATGGGGACTTAGTATTAAAACGAAAGAACGTTTAGCACCCCAAACAGGAAGAGGAATGTCATTTGGTGTGGTAATTACCTTAAAAGAAATGTATGGGGAAAACCGAATTGATGATTTTATAAAACTATGTATGGTAAGAGGATGGCTGGTTAATAAAATTGATGTACAAAACCAGATTGACATTTATAATAAGGCAGAAGAAGAAATTGAATTTACTTGATAGAATCTTACGCGCTATTAAAAAGTATATTGGCAGCCTTTGGACATCATGTCCAGAGGTTGTCTTTTTTTATGCTCTTTTATTTCACCTGCCAAATATTTCTATATTTTCAAGCGATCTCATATTTCATCCAGAAAATAGAAAGCGTACAATAGGGAGAAATGGGTATTCTGATAGAAAAAGAAAGGGGCTTTATACAGTTATGGAGCTTTTAGAAGAAATAGAAGGACTGGAAACATATAAAACCTATCTGATCGAGATGGAGAAAGGGCGGGCAACCATAGAAAAGTATCTTCGTGATATACGGGCCTTTTCTTCCTGGTTGGGAGAAAACAGGGAAGTGACAAAAGAACGGGTCATGGAATACAAAAATTATTTGAAAAAACATTATAAAGTGAGCAGCACAAATAGTATGCTGGTAGCCCTGAATTTATATTTCCGGTACCTGGGCTGGAATGAATGCTGTGTAAAAGGAGTAAAGTGCCAGCAGCAGATGTTTGCTGGAAATCAGAGAGAACTGAAACAGGAAGAATATCAGAAACTGGTGCAGACGGCCCGGCAAAAAGGAAAAGAACAGATTGCACTGGTAATGGAGACAATTGCCGGGACGGGAATCCGGATCAGTGAGCTGAGCTATATTACAGTAGAAGCCGTGATGCAGGGAAAGGTAGAAGTGGTATGTAAAGGAAAAGTACGGCAGATCTATCTGGTAAAAGAACTGAGAAAAAGGCTGATTCAGTATTGCAAGAAACAGAAGATACAAACCGGAACTGTATTTCGTTCCAGACAGGGAAATTCACTGGACCGGAGTAATGTATGGAGCCAGATGAAAAAGATAAGCAAAGCAGCCGGAGTCAGTGCAGAAAAAGTGTTTCCGCATAATTTGCGTCACCTGTTTGCCAGAGTCTATTATAAAAAGCATAAAGATATCTTCTATCTGGCAGATATTCTGGGACATGCCAGTGTGAACACCACCCGGATTTATACACGCACAGTCGGGGAACAGCATATAAAACGTCTAGAAAGCCTGCGATTAGTTGTGTGAAAATAAAAATACCACATAATATGTATTATGTGGTATTCATGCGACACAATTCGTCAGAATGTGTCACTGCTTGTAATAATATACTATATTACTAGGTATACTGTCAACATCTAAAAACACAAATTCGATGTATTTTCGATGTATTTTGGTCGATTTTTAGCCACACGTTCATAGACGTGTACATAACCCAATAATAAGCCTACGACAAATAGAGCCCGCCACTGAAAAATGTCTGCCAGCTCATAAAAAATGCGTATTTCTGTTTGAAAAAACCAATGTTTCTGTCCTGTGGCTGGCTTCCTGACTACATAATACATATTATGTGGTATTTTTTTGCCCTTTTTCCTTTTTCCACATAATACATATTATGTGGTATTACGTGGAATGAAGAAACGAAGGGTGAGGTGGAACGCTTTATGATCAAAGGAAAACGAGGCCGCCGTGCATTATATGGACTGGTTGGCGCAGTCATGGCCTTTACGGCAGTAGGAGGTGCAGCAGCAAAGGAGGCAAAACCCTACAAAGCACCGGAGCTTAGGCTTGTACGTGGAACAGAGGACTATGACCTGACAGAAGGTATTACATATGATAAGGGAAAATATGAATTGATGGTGGAGGACACCGGAAACTTCGATATTGAAGTACCGGGCAAGTACACGGTAGAGTATTCACTGACACCGCTTGAAGATGGTGTATCTGCCGGAACTGGAGGTACTGTTTCTTCCGGTGGAAGCATATCAGGTGGAAGTGGTTCGTCTGGCGGAGGCGGCGGATCAGGAAGCAGCAGTGCAGGAGGAGATACTTCCGTTAAAGAACCGGAAGCAGAAACAGGCAGTGCCGGGAAAGATGATTCCCAGGGCAATACTTCTTCTGGAAGTACTGGAAGTGCAGATTCCCAGAAACCGGATCAAGGCAACACCGGATCCGGCGCAGAAGACAAATCTGATTCCGATAAAAACAATGGAAACTCTGAAAGCGGAAGTACCGGTACCGGATCTTCCGAAGATAAGGATAGCGGCGATCAGAACACTTCTGATAAAGAAAACTCTGATAAAGGAAATTCTGATCAGGGATCCTCTGATAAGGATACCGGAGACAAGGAGTCATCTGACACCGGATCCACCGATCAGGATTCATCTGACAAAGATTCCGGCAGCAGTGATTTAGCAGGCTCCGGCACTACGGCTAAGGCAGAAGGTTCATTTTTCTCCCGCCTGGCAGCAAGATGGATTGGAACTGCGTATGCAGCTGAGCTTCCGTTAAATAAGAAAGAAAGCTATGCTGACAAGGAAGACAAAGCCGACCAGGAGATTGTGATCGGGGAAACGAAAACAGAGAAAACTTCTGAGGCAGAGATAAGCGAAGCAGCAAAGGAAAACAGCAAAGCAGACAAGGAAGCGGATGCCCCGGTAAAAGAGAGCGGTGCAGCGGATCAGGATAACAGCGGAGCAGATCAGGAAACCGGCAAAGAGCAGGGGACAGACAGCACTGCAGAAACAAAGGCGTCGGAAAGCGGATCTGAGACTGGAGCAGATGGAACCTTAGAGGAAACAGAAGATATCATCTACTTTGACCGAATTGTCCGGGTTGTTCCGGCAGAAGGCGATGTAAACATCGAGTACGATGAACCGATCCTTGAAATCCCGGCTGACACAGAACTCTTTGGCGTTCAGATTCATCGCAATGTGCCGGTGGCAACGTCCAGTAACGCAGAGCGGGCAACAGCATCCGATGCTGATCCAAAACAGGAGTCCGAAGTTCTCTGGGGCGATGATGAAGGCTTCTGGGTGGACAGTGAAGAAGAAAGTACAGAAGAGACAGATGATGACAGCGATGGAATCACCGAAGAAGGCGTTGAGTACGACCTGATCTTGAAAAATCCGGACATCCTGTTAGAGGACGCATTCCTGACTGACAAAGACGGAAAGAAGATCAAAAAAGCAAAGATCACCGTAAAAGATGACAGTGATTTAAAAACTGCAGCTCATGTGGTGATCAATGAAAATGGTGTACCTTACATAGAAAACCTGTATCTGGGAACCTATGTGGTGGAACTGGCATCCACCGATCCGGAAACCGGTGAAGAAATTGTTTGCGACCGTGAGATCCAGGTGATCCCAAGTGAGCGTATCCTTTTTGACGCACCTACACTCTACATCGGAACCAGAAACTTAAGTTACGACCTGACCGCAGGCATGATGGCCCGGGACGAGCTGAATCAGGAAGTCAAAGCTCTTTATGTAGTAGATGAAACAGAACTGTTAAATGCAAAAGAAGAAGCAGTGGCCACACCGAGCAATGCGGAAGCAGCTTCAGAGGAATCACCGGAGAACGGGGATGATGCTGAAACAGAGCTTCGCCTGAAAAAAGGACTTTATCATGTGGTGATCGGAGCTAAACATCCGCTTACCGGTGAGGAATTTACCGTAGACCGTAAGGTAGAGGTAGTAGATGGCTACTACATTTACGCTCCGGTTCTGGAAATTCCGGCTGGCAGCACAGACTACGACCTGACCAGCGGCGCAGAAGTAAGAAACGCTTCCGATTCTGTTGAAAAAACGGTAGAAGGAGTACAGATTTCCGTAGAAGACATCAGTGACCTGTATCGCGGAACAGAAGCGGCAGAGGAAGATGTGGATGCGGATGACGCGGAAACCGATGATACAGAAACAGAGACACCGGAAGAAGAGGAAACGGAAGACATTGCAGCAATTTCAACCTATAGCTTTTCCGCATACTCGTTAGCTTTATTAGGGGAAGCTGAGGAAGAGGAGACAGCGGCAGAGAAAGAAGCCGCTGCTTCCTCTGGAGAAGCAAAAACAGAAAAGCCTGCAGTAAAGGAGGGAACCTACACCGTTACCCTTTCTGCCGAAGATCCGGAGACCGGGGAGAAGATTTCGGTAGTACGACAGGTGCGTGCAGCAGCCAGAACGGCTGGCTTATTCACATTTGTCTCTCATGGCAGTGATACATATGCAAATGGAAAGGTAGCTACGCTGGGAGACCTGATAACGGTTGCCAATGGAAAATGGAGTAATTTCCAGAGTGGGACTGCTGGTGGAACTACCATGAAAGATGGTGGAGATCCTGATGTAAAGGTGACAGGAACCACTACAGACACAAATCTTGCAGATGTGAGCATTGAAAGTTTTATTACAGGTTTTAATGGGCTTTCAGAAGATAGTTCCATTAGTGTAGATGGTAATAATAAAGCTTTTGCCTGGGATAAGGGAACAAAAAATCCGACTAGAAATTGGAGCTCAAGTTTATTCTTTAATTATAAGATCCCGCCTATGCAGGTACGGTTGCAGAATTTCAGAATGGAGAATGCAACCTGGAATATTTCAGCTTTCAGCGAAACCGCTTCTACACGGCTTACCTTAAAGGACGGAGCTTATCTGGAACTGAAAAATATTGTTTCTGGTCCTGCAGAATATGGCACTCTAGGAAGAGTTCTCCATAATAGTAGTATTGATAGCAAAACAAAGATGAAAGGAAACTGGAAGGATCTGGGCGGCACTAATGCTGAATATGCTAATCAGTCTACCAGTGTTCTGCGTCTTTTGCCACAAACAACTGCGGATAGAAACAAATACGATGTGAAATTAACTGCAGATAACATTAGCGAGATGAGTCCCCTTTATCATGTGCTTTATCCGAAAAATTTGACCATTGATGCAAACTGTGAAGGTGGGCTTGGACCAGTTGCGGCTGAGTACATATCGGATGAATTCAATATTGATACGCATGAAAACGGCAAGGTGGAACTTTATTTCCTGTGGGAAGCAAAATCAGTAATCTTGAATGGTAAAGGCACGATTGCTTTCCGAAATGCTTGGAGTCCAGTTCAAGGTAAAAACGGTATTGATACAAATGCAAATAAGTATAAACATGGTTTTTGGAATATCCAAAATCTGGTTGTAAATGGTGATATGCTGATTCAGCGCTCTATTCATGATTATGCATATCCGATATTTACATTTAAGGCTGGAGCAACAACAAGTTTTGGTGAACACAAAATCACGGTCGCTGAATCCAGCACTGCAGATGGATCCCCTAAGAGAATCCAGAAAGAAACTGTAATTGCAAATGCGCAGGAAGCAGGAGTTGTAAATGTATTCGACTTTAAAACCTATGGAGTAGATGCAAAGGACAAGAACACAGCGCAGCCGTTTGTTACCTATGCAAAAGACCGGCAACAAGTTAAGGCGGTTATGAGAACCGGAGGAAACATTGAGGTAAAAAACGCAGATGGAGTTAAGCAGGATACCTTTTTTACTTATGAAGATGCTCTAAATTATCTGAATGATAAATCAAAATCAGGTTCTTACACGATCAGCAACAACGTGGAGGCTGTATTTAGAACGGAGGATGCGGAAGCCTTAAAGACATTCAGCAACAACAACGTATCTCTGACCTTTGAGAGCGGTGTGCGTACAGATGACGGTGACAAGGCATTCGATTATAGGAATGGAAACAACAGATTTCCATCCGAGTATCGTTATCGAATTTTACTGGAATGTGGCAGTGAGATAGAGCTTCCAAAGAATCTTAATGTTACCTTTTACAGTTGTCTGTTTCAATTAAAGAGAGGAATCGACAAGGTTACCATCATTGGAAATGGCGGGGAAACACGTTTTAAACATCTGAACCGTTTTGTGAAAACAGATGATGATCAGGAAATCTATCCGGATGTTTATGGTGGAACAAAGACGGCGAAGACAACAGATGTCGATGAAGCGGTGATTTGTGTAGAATCAATGTATTACTCAGCCGGTTCTGTAGGTACACAGACAGCTGGCGATTTAGCAAGCGAAAGTAAGGTTTGCATTCAGAACCTCTACAATTTTGACAAAGTAAAGTATGAAGGCAGCTTAGCTAGACTCTATTTTTACGGAGATGTTCTTGCTGATAAACAACAAACAACTCCGGATGCAGGAGGCTATAACGGATGCATTCAAGTGCAGGGTGGACACAGTTCATACGTGCAGCATCAGGGCAATAATAGTCTGTTTGTAGTGAATCCTGACACGTATTTTGTAATTGGTTCTCTTGACTTGTCCGGTGGAAATATCGAAATTGCCCGCAGAGCCGAATACGAGGAAAATGGAGAAACCATATCTGTTACGGATATACGTAATAAATATGTTCCTACATTAACAGCGCAAAAGCCGATCACAAGCACCAGGCAGGTTATTTATAATCCAAAAGGCTTGTACTATGGTGCGCAAAATGATAAGAATAACGAAATCCTTTTTTACATGCCGAATGTGCCAAAAGACAAAAAAAAGGAATATATCACGGATCAGATGCCCCCAAACTCTTTTATGGAGAGCTGGAATGGCTATGGAACGTACAACTGGGTACCGTTTACCGATGAGGTGACGAGAACAGACGGCAGTGAAGAGAAAAATTATACAATACGTTATGTAAAAAATGCCATCTTCCTGAAGAATGAAACAACAGGCTATTCTGGAAACTTTACGAATCTGACAAGTCTTCTTGAGTACATGAAGAGTCAGGAAAAAGAGAAGTCAGGAAGCAAATACACTGTTTCCTGGTGGGGAACAGATGCATCGGTATTCACTTTAGCTGACAGTCAGGCTATGAAAAATGCACTTACAACCCTTAAAACGCCAGAGCAGATTACCTGGACGGCGAGCCTGAATGGAGCAGGAGGAAGTGCACCAAACCGTAATTTGAATGTACAGGCAGATTTCCAGTTCTTTGGCAAGAAAAATGTACTGAATGAGATCAACCTGACAGCAGGCAGTAATGAGGCAGATATCTATGCAAATGGACTTCCATTAACCGTAGGACCGGAATCCGTAACTGTATCAGGTAATGCTGATAATATGACCATCTACGGCGGAAGCAAAGATAAGCCGGTAAACAGCTCGGATCTAACAATCCATAGCGGAACACTGCAGTCAGTATCCGGTGGCGGTAAACAGGAAGGAACAGTAACTGGAACAAAGAAGATTACGATTCAGACTTCCGGAACAACTTCCAATGCGGTAAATGCGTATATCAGTGCGAAAGATATTCGTGATTTTAACGAGCTGAATGTAGGTGCAGCTGACAGTGGAGCCGGAAATACGCAACTGCAAGTAAATGGTATTATTGACAGCAAGTTTGCTGTTGGAACGGCCACCACTGACCATACAGATCAGGTAATCCTTCAAAATGCAGAGATTCAGATGTATGGTTCAGACCAAAGTTATATCGGTACTCTTAAACCTGTTGGTGACAATGCGATTATTAAGATTTATAAAAAGGAGTTCGTAACAGTACCGCTGCAGATTGATAAGGAGGTAGTCTTAGACAGCGAACAAAATAAGCTGAAATTGACCACAACAGATGGTGCGCGTGCAGGTGATCTTTTACTGAAGTTTCCACAGAAAGGCATGGCAGACATTACAAAATATGTAGATGCCCAGGGAACTTATGAGATAAAAACCAATCGGGATACGAATGAGATTCTGTTCGGAACCAAGGCAGATGCGTATATCATGACAGTTACGGATCATGGTACAGAGGCCGACCCGGCTTCGGCAATCACAGATAAACCGGTTTCTGCACTGGCCGAGTATGTGGGCAGTGGTGAGAAGGATATCAATAATAACTGGTCTTTGCCGACCAAGAGTACTTTGGCGGATTTGTATAATGTGGTTTACAATAACACGCAATACGGCAGCAAAATCAAACCGACCATGGGTACGGTTGACGCGAAAGATTATTTTAACAGGGCTGAGTATGGATTCCGGGATGAAAACTGGGCGCCAAAACTGAATGCAGATGGAACCTTGAATACGGCAGCAGAAGCAGCTGTTACTGTAAAAATGTCTCAGAATTTTGAGCACTATCAAGGGAGCAAAAGTACAGCACGCCCGACTTACTTGAATGAGAGCAGAAAAACGACTTATGTATGGAATGCTAACAGTTTTAAGAATTTGGCAAGCAGCTTAAGTCTTGACAAATACAGCTCGTTATCCATCGATGGACAAGGACACAATCTGGATATAGATGGTTATCAGGCATATTTTCCATATATGCAGATAGAGTTTAAAAACTTCAAGTATATTCCGCGTGATACGTATATAGCTCGAGGTTCTTTCGTAAATACAACAACCAATTCAGGCTTGAATGGTACAAGTTTTCCTAGTTCTGGAATGAGTTCCACTGAACGCGGTGTGCTGCGATTTAACAATATTTCTTCTGATCCATATGATGGTGCAGATTTAAAACATCAACCAACACGAGGTAATACGAATTATCTTAGAGTTTGGAGCAATATAGATGTTGATCTGATTGGATCCGATGAAACTCCGGATACGGTATCATTAATACTTGCTCCAGACCGGTATCGGCAGATGTATGTAAAAGCAGGATTAAAAGGAATGGCAAGCACATTCTATATTATGGAAAGCTATAAAAAACTGACCATAGACACGAATAATAGCTACGTAAATATTGCGTCTTTAGGTTTGGATGTGAATGGTACTTATTTTAAAGATAAAGAAGCAGAATATAAAATGGTTGTAGGAGGTAATGGAGCAATCCGGATTCAACCACTCACTCGAGATTCCGCTCAGTATGGAAATTATGACAGTGGTAGTGGATTGGTACGTGGCCCTAGAGCAATGGCAAGAAGTCTGGAACTGACTTCGGATATAGTTATCAGTAAGTATGCGGGTAAGCCATGTAATAGTGCCGCCGACCCTAGAAGCACGCCAGCGTTGCAGCTGACAGAATTAAAGTCAAATGGACATTTTGTGTACATTACGCTGGGAGTGAATAAATATGATACGAATTCATACACAGAGAGTGTCCGAAATAATCTGCAACCTACAGACGGTATGCCATTTTTGGAAGGATATGGAGAAAATGGTAGTCATCTGGATCCGACCGATTTTCGTGTGTTGACGGAAGAAAAAGCGAAGGCGGTAACTGGCTTGGTAGGACTGGGAGATTGGATTGATAAAGACGGAAGTTATGGCGTGGTTCTGAAAAATGGTCCGTCTGCCGTGCTTACAGGTAGTCCAAACTGTGACAAAATTATGTTTGTAAGAAAAGAAGGCGGAAAGATCAATGCTGTGGACAGCCAGGGCGTTGGCCTGGGCCCCAATAATGGGTCTTTCGTTAACTATGCAGATGCATTTAATGCAATCAGTGCTTCTTCTGATAACAACTTTACTATAACCAATCAGGCGGCGGTAGAAATGCTGCCAAGTGATCTGGAAGCATTAAAACAAATTCAGGGGCAGAAGCATATTACATTTACTTCATCAGATGTTGATACAACAACGCCAGACAAAAATAATAACTACGAAATTGGTTCTTATGGCAATCAATACCATATCCGCTTACGAAGCAGATACTTTGAGTTACCGCCTAATGTAAGTGCGACCTTTACGCACACCATTATGAGGTATAACCAGTCAGAGGAGGATATTGTCTTTATTGCGAATGGCAGTAATTTGACCTTTGATGAGGATGTAATGTTTGCAGAAGGCAGAAAAGCACTGATTTACGGTGGAAGCGTTCCACAGAAGGCAGATTATGATGGAACAGATCTTAGTACCAGCTTTAAGACAGAGGAAGCAGCAAATATCACCATCAAATCCGGAGACTTCACTGCCATCTACGGCGGAGGAACCAAAGCCCAGGGTGGAGGAATTACCCAGAAGATTTTAAGCGTCTTCAATGCGGGTACGAATTCTGGAAAAGTCGGTGCAACCATTACAGTAAATGGAGGAACAATTGACCGGATTTACGGCGGTGGCCAGGGTACTGACGGAACCATGAATGGTGATACAGTGGTTCAGATCAATGCCGGTACGGTAGGAACTGTCTACGGCGGCGGAGATAACGCAGTCTTAACGGGTAGTACATCAGTGGAAGTTGCAGATACCAATGTAACCACAGTTTATGGAGGTGGCAACAAGGGTAAAGTGGATGGTAACACCCAGGTTATTCTGAAAGATGCAGCTGGTGCTCATGTAAAATCTGTTTATGGCGGCAGTGTAGATGCTGAAGTAACAGGAAGCAGTGATGTTCAGATCTTAAGCAGACCAAACCCGGATGCTTTTGATGTTATTACCGCAGACGGCAGCAATGAAATCGGCACTCCGGCTAACTCTGTTACCGGCAGTAAGACCATTACCATTAAGCCGGCCGGAAATGATCCAATTCAGGTAACTGCAGGTACGGTCAGCGGCTTTAGTGCACTGAATATTGGTGATGGCACCGTAACAAGCAAAGACGAGGTAACATCCGATACAAACATGACCCTGACTGTAACCAAACGTCTGGATACCTGGGCAGAGGAAACCAAGAATGATAACCGGACCGATTCAATCTTAACCCTTTATCATTCTGTCCTGAAGGTGGACATCCCGGCAGCTGCGGATCGTACAGCAGGCCATATCGGCAGCTTAAACAGTACCGGATTAAGTAAGATCTATGTTCACAGAAACCGGCCTCTGGTATTAGATGGCAATGTAACAGTTGGACAGCATAGCGGCTCTGATATTAAGATCCAGTTATATCCAATAGAAACCATTCAGGTGGGCACTGAACAGAAACAGATCAACCTGACAGGTGAGAAGCCCATGACTTTCACCAATTATGTGGTGGGAATGGATCAGAAGTTTATTGATGTGACTTCAGCATTACCGGTCAGTGCCGTAAACAGTGAATACATTACCGGAAATCCGGACACAACGAAAGACCTGATCTTCGGTAAGCTGGCAGCCCACACAACCATCAACTGGGTAGAATACGGTGATGAAATCGAGGAAGTGACCACGCAGGATACCGATGGCATTCCAAGTGTAACCGGAAAGACAGTGAATAAGACGCTTCACATCAGCTACAAGGATAATGACCACAGAGCGAAAGCAGGATACATCATTCCTATGCCGAAAGTGGGAGTAGACGGCAATCCGCTTAGTAAGGCAGAACAGCAGCAGTACACCCAGATGAATGCCGCTTTCATGGCAGCACCTGGATTGGATACCCTTCCTGCCAACGCGGTGAACTTAGATTTTAATTATCCGCAGGATCAGGCAGCTGACAATACAAATATTGATATCACCGCAGTGATCCCTAATGCAGATCCGAAGAATTACTTCTATATCATGCATGTGGTCTGCGTAGAGTCAGAGATTACATCTTCCCTGCTGGATCTGAATGCTCCGGTGAAACTGGAAGAAGAGCATATCGGATACGACACCACAAACAGTGAGTACACGGTCAAGGTCAAGTTCCAGGATAAGATGCTGGAAGACACGGATAAACTGCCGATCAGCAGTATTGGCGGCGCTACTGGAACCCATAAGCCTAGTGGCCATCTGATTGACAGCCAGAGTGGTATCAAGCAGTGGGCTTGGTCTTATGAGGACAAAACAAATGCAGCAAAGCTTCACTGGATGGATGTAGATGCAGAGAGCAATACCGACCGAGTTGATACCGGACTGGAGTACATCACTCCATATACCGAAACGGCAACAACGGACGCAAAGGAATGCAGCTTCCGCGTTCCGAAGATCCGCAATGTGGCTGGAAAAGATGAGACCGTAACAAGCGTATGGCTCTATGTGAAGGATGATCACAACAATACCACAAAATGTCAGATTACATTAAAGCAAGATCTGATCGATGTGGCAGTACCTACCAAGGTAAGTGTCATTGCAGTCAAGAAACCAAATGGCGGTCCTGCAGAGCTTCTGGCTCCGGTATGCTATATCGAGAACCACGGAACCAATGAGATCGAAGCAAGAGTATCCGGCTTTACGACCAATGATCTGATGGGTGATGACGGTACCACCACCTTGTTAAAACTGGTGGATAAGCAGAAAAATGCCGGATTCAACAACAATGAACTGGCTTTGTTCCTGACACCAGTAGCAAACAGCAGTCTTGCCCATAAGTTTGAACTAAAAGAAACCAATGTAAAGAGCATTGATGCAGCAAATGAGAATACCTGGGCTTATATCGGCCGTATGGGAACAAAGGATCAGAATGCAAGATTCCTGGATTTCACCTTTGATGCAGATTATCAGGTTCAGCTTATCAATGAGGCAAGCGGAAAACGTCTGACCAGTACCATGAGCTATCATTTTACTGCGGTACATGACGGGGATAAGAAACTGGAGAATGCGCAGTTCCTGGAGGGACAGGAAGCAGCTGTAGATGCTGCAGAATAATGAAATACCGGTCACTGGACATATCTGGTGACCGGCTTCAAAAGGACGAGATGTTATGGATCACAAACTGATAGAAGAACTGAGAAACCGAAAGCAGGCAAGGCAGAAGAAAAAGAAGCGGCTCATGATCGCAGCCGGACTTCTGATCTTTGCCGGACTCATGCTTATCACTGGTTTTCTCTTCTGGAGGAGGCATGGGCCGTTGCAGGATGACCCAAATGCTTCCACTCAGAAGCCACTCACCAAGGTGGAGCAGCAGGCTGCACTGCAGAAAGCAGCCGATGAAAGCCGCTTCCGCTTCAAGATGAACACCGCGCCTACAGTAACCTGGAGCGGGGATTTGGAAGATGAGCAGGAAGCAGACTGGTACATTATCAACAGTATGGAAAATCCGTGGGACATGGAAGTGGTGATCACGTCCGCCCAGGACGGCAGTGAATTGTACCGCAGCGCCCGGTTAAAACCGGGAGAGCGGGAACTGAGCGGGCCGTTGGAAACTACACTGGAACCGGGAAGTTACACAGCCGTGGCCACAGCCACCGCAATCGACCCGGAAAGCGGAGAAACGGCAGGAACCGTATCCGCCGACCTGACCCTGACGGTCGAGGCAAAGCAGCAAAATTAGAATTGTCTGCCAAAGCGCAAGGCAGCAATACCATTCGTATTCTATAAGTCAATCAAAAAAGCTTTGCAGACCATCAGAAAACCTGTTAGAAGCGCGTAAGCGTATCTATATAATACACAAACCTCAAAAGGGGAAAGAAAAAAGGAGATATGTCTATGAAAAAGAGAAACTTTTTAACCACCGCAGCACTTGCAGCATTAGTAGCAGCACAGATGGCTATGCCGATCATGGCAGCGCCGGCAACCAACCAGATTCCGGCTGGATCAGACCAGCACACCACCATTGGTATTGTTGAGGCATCAAGTGTATCTGCAGCACAGGCTAGTTTTGATGTACCGATGTATCTGGTTGTAGCGGCAGTAAGTGGTCAGGGAAATATTCAGGCTCCAACAAACTATAAAATTAGCAATAAGGCTGCAACGGGCGGAAAGTCAATTGGTGTTACCAAAATGCAGATTGAAAACTTAGGAGAATATAATGCTAATAGTCTGGATACTTCTGACTGGGCTATCGTAGATGGCAACAATGGAAATCCGACAATTGATAACAAAAGACAGATTGCTTTACAGCTGGGTACTCTGTGGATGCCGTCAACAGCAGATAAAGCAAAAAACGAAAAAGTAGCGGTAACGTTTGGCGCCAATACCTTCTTCCAGGGCGCTAACGGCACTGATGGTAAAGCAACTTACAAACCAATTGAACCAGGAAAAGACATGGATATTCCTGTTAATGGACAGGTACAAAACATAGCGCGTGCTGATGGCAAAGCTACCAGTCAGTTTAAGGTAACCTATACCGTATCTCCGCTGGATGATAATAATCAGCCGTTGAGTGCAATTTATGTTGGCGATGATAAGACAGACGCTGGCCTGCAGTAATCATATTTCAGACATAGGATTGTTTATTTGAATTGTGGCAGCCTGTCCCGTGTGGGCGGGCTGCCTGATAAGAAGGAGATCAAACGTGACAAAAAGAAAGAAAAGTAAATATTTCTTAGGCGCAACTGCAGTCGTTACGTTTGCACTTACAACTTTTTTGGTGATTCCGGGTGCAGCAAACAAAGCATTTGCCAAGGATAACGTGAATGGAAAAACAGAGGTTAAGCTTGGTGTTACCGTGGAAACGATGGATACAGTTTCCTATGATGTGCCGCTGTACTATGTTTTATGTGTCGTAAAGAATACAGAGACAAGAAATACGGAAGTGGCAACCCCGTCGGAAAACGGGTATTACGTCAAAAACATCAGTCAGCAGAGAAAAGTGGCAGTAACCGGCCTTTCTGTTTCCAGTGTGGACAATGCATCCTGGTCTCTGACAGATCAGATAGACCACACGGATAGAACCACCAAAGCGTTACGTATGACAGTAGGCGGGGTCCAGCTTCCATCACTGGCAGCAGGAAATAACAATGACCTGAGTGCGGAGATTGTTCCACAGCCCGGTCAGCAGGGGAATGTATTTTACCATGATGGAGGTTATCAACTGATTGAGAAGGATCAGAGCCTGACTATTCCTGTTCAAGCAGAAGTATCCAAAGCCTATGAGGTTTCTGCTGCAAAGGAGGGAAAGGTAACGGCACAATTTCGTTTAAAGTATCAGGTCAGCCCCATGGATGAAGCTGGAAATATCTTGAAGGCAGAGTATGCCGGACCGGCTCCAACATCGTGATGGAATCGGATATGCAGCAAAACCAAGACCGGCATTCGTCGGTTTTGCAAAGTGCCCATGGGTGCAAACGGATGGACACTTTGCAAAGCAAACAAATGTTGCTGGCATATGAAAAAACAAAGGAAAATGAGGAGAATGAGTGTGATGGAACATACAGAGCGCATGGAAGAAGAATTGAATCAGCAGCCGAAAAAAAAGAAAGGGAAAAAGCGGTGGCTTCTGCTTTTACTGCTGCTTCTCCTTCTGGGTGCAGGCGGTGGTGCATTTTACTATTGGAAACAGTCACAGCCTTTAAGTAAATGGCAGGAAGACCAGAATGCACTGGAAGGTTTCCTTCCGGGAAAAACCAGGGAAGAGATTGAAGCTGAATTATCCAGGATCATTGATGAAAATATCATGAATGTATCCATGAACGCAGTGCCGACTGTAAAAGATGGGAAGATCAATGTAGCCATTGAAAATGTACCGGGCAATAATTACTGGCAGCAGGTAGATGTTTATATTTATCCGGATAAGGATCATGAGCAGGAGCAGAAGCTGATCTATCAGTCCGGAATCATCAAGCCTGGATTTTACGTTGAGTCTGGGAAAGTGTTAGAGGATCTAGAACCGGGAGAATATGATGGCAGAGCAATTTTTCATGCCATTTATCCGGAAACCATGGAGGAACTTAACGCTCCGGAGATGACCGTGGTTGTAAAGGTTGAAAACTAAAGGGAGAAAGAGGAAGAAACAGTGGCAGATTTGGACAGAGATGGCTTGGCCGGAACAGAATATACATCAGAACCGGAAATTCAGGAGAAGAAAAAGAAACGAAAAAAGGTGTTGCTGCTGCTTTTACTGCTTTTGTTATTGCTTCTGTTTTCAGCAGGCGGTTATTACATTGCATTAAAGACCATGCAGCCGGTGGCCGTGGAAGAGAGCGGACTAAGCGTGGATCTGGATACGGAGCTGGGGATTTTGCCAGGCATGAGTTCCCAGGAAATCCAGGACCGTTTAAACCGCAAAGTTGCAGAGGGCCACATGAATGTGTCCATGAATGCAGTTTCGGAGTTTCAGGATGGAACTTCAGCAGGAAATGTGCGGATTGAGAATATACAGGGAAATAATTTCAGTTTTACGGTGACAGTAGAGTGCATTGAAACAAACAATGAGCCGGGTGCGGCAGAGCATGTGGGAGAAACACTCCTGACAACAGGGCTGATTACACCGGGAAGCTATATTGAATACAAGAAGCTGGACAAGCCGCTTCCAAAGGGAAATTATGTGTGTATTGCAACATTTTCCGGCTACAACGACAAGCAGGAGTTTCAGGGGAATGTGGGAATGCAGATCGTAATACGTGTACTGAATTAAGAGAGGGCTGGCAGAAATATGAAGAGTAGGAAAGCAAAAAAGGTATTATTAGCGGTGGGAATGAGCAGTCTTTGTCTGGCAATTCAGGCCCCATGTATGAATATGGAAAGCTATGCTGCACAGGCAGATATGACGAAGAATGAGGGGGATACCGTCATTGGGATTGAAGAGTATGGGAAAGGGTCAGACTGGACCGGCTGGTTTACCGTGACGATCCGGGTATTGCTGCCGGATGGACAGACACCGGCGAAAGATGTCTTTATTACCATGAATCCGAAGTATCCGGCAGAACCGGATTACAGCAATGACCAGGCCGGACATGGACCCAATATTAATGGCACTACGGAATATAAGACAGACGAAAATGGTGAGCTGATGTTCCGTATTTATCCAAGCCCGGTAGAATATCTCGTCAGGGTTCCTGCAGGTTCTGAGTGGAGTGCGAAAAACTATCCTATTGGCCCCATCACCCAGGATAATTCTACGAGAATCATTGTGCTGGAAAAGGAAATCAAGCCAAGTGAGCCGGAAACCAAGCCAAACCCTGGCGGAGGCAGTAGCGGCGGTGGCGGCGGAAGCAGCAACAAAGGAAACGGCGGCAATGACCAGAACAACGGCCCTGGTGTGACGAAACCGGATAACGGAAATAACCAGACCAATCCACCACAAAAGCCAGATCAGCCCCAGAAACCCAATGTTCCGGGTCAGCAGCCGGGAACAGACAAGCCATCTAATCCAACAGGGACGGAAACACCGGAACCGGACCGCCGCAACGACTATGTGATTCCGGGCAAGGATCTGGAAACGGGTACCAAGGACGATGTAACGGTGAAACCTGGAAAAGATGAAAAGGGAAACAACAACAGTTCCATGGATAAGGATGGAAAGGTAGAACTGCCGGACGGCGGCAGCGTGATTCATCCCACAGAGCCAGATCGGGGAGAGATCCGGATTGATGTTCCAAAAGGTACGGTAGTAAACCCGGATGGCAGCATTAACCTGCCGCAGCAGGATCAGCAGACCACCATTACCATTCCTGGTAAAGATCAGACATTGGAAACACCGGATGATGTAAAGGTAACGCCGGGCCTGGATGAGAATGGAAAGAACAACACGTCCATGGACAAAGCCGGCAATATCACCTTGCCGGATGGCGGCTTTGTGGAATATCCGTCCATTCCGGATCAGGGAGAGATCAAGGTAGATGTTCCGGAAGGCACAGTGATCGGGCCGGATGGAACTCTTACCATTCCGGATGGCACCTGGAACCGTTATACACTTCCGGGAAAAGACAGTATGATTGACACATCTGATGATGTTCAGGTTGTGGCGCAGCTTGGCAAGAACGGACGGGACAATGCCCTTCTTCGTGAGGATGGAAGTCTGTATCTGCCAGATGGCGGTACGGTAACATATGCAGATGGAACGGAGGTGGATGTTCCAGATGGAACGATTGTGTTACCAGATGGAACCATTCTTTATCCGGATGGAACCACTTCTGATGGGGCGGCAGAAGAAACTGCGGCTTCGGCAGAAAACGGACGGCTCCGTTTTGCAGACTGTTATTTCCACTGGCTGGAGCTTCTGGCTCTTCTTTCTATGATCCTGATTGCAATGAAGCGTCTGTATCATGTAAAACGCATGAATGAAGAATTGGATCAGCTGCTTGGAGAGGGTGAAGATCTGTCTGGAAAGGACAAGGAGGAATAAGCTATGGCAAAAAATAAAAGCAGGAGGCAGGATATGAATCCTGTCTCTGATCCCAAAAGCGAAGAGCTTCGCCAGCGGATTCTGGAATCGCAGTACCAGGTGCAGCTGGAAGAGGAAGGACAACGCCTGAAACAGATGCGGGAACAGGCAGAAAGCAGCAAGCTGCGCAATTTCCTGTTGCTCATTGGAATACTGCCGGTATTCATTCTGGTTCTTTATGTCATCATCCGGAAACATTGCTTTGTGGACCTTCCGTTGTTTGTTATCTTGACAGTGGTTGCTATCTGGCTGATGGGAAGACTGTTTGTAAAAAATCAGGAGCTGTGTAACCGGATCTCGGAGGTGTTAGAAGAAAGAGGGCTGAACTGATATGGAACTTGAAAAAAGTTTGAATGAACTGAAAACATCCATTGTTGGCGGTTATTCCAAGGAATCGGTTCAGAATCTTATAGAACGGATCATCCTGGAATGTCAGGAAGACATTCAGAAAGAAGTCTCAGGCCTGAAAGCTGACAATAACCGGCTGGCTGCAGAAAACCGCAGCTACAAAGAACAAAATGAGCTTCTTACAGGCCAGTTCGAGACACTGACCAGATCCATGGAGAAGATGACGCAGACCATGGAAAAAGAAGCAGAATATACCAAGGGGCGGGATAAGGAACTGGAAAGTTTTTACCGCAGGGAAGAAGAGCTGAATCAGAGTCTTTGCAAGGTACGGGAAGAGGCAGAGAAGGAGAAAAGCCGGATTCTGGAGGAAGCAGAACAAGAGAGAAAGAAACTTCTGGAGCAGGCCAACCATGAGCGTACCAATATTTTAAAATACGCGGAAGAGGAAAAGAAAGCTCTCCTTCAGGACGCAAAAGAAGAACTTAGTCAGCTCATGGAGCATTGCACAAGGATCCGAAAGAATCTGGAGGAATGGAAAGGAAAAGTGGATGAACTGTTTGCCTGGAGTGATGAAGCTCTGGAGAAAGAGTCCGAAGAGAATCAGGTGACAGAACTGCTTGCTTCCCTGGAAAAGCAGCAGATAGAAACGATTCAGGAAGAAAATAATATGAATTCAGAGATGATGATTCGTGCAGATGAAAGCTGAACTTTACAAACTGGAATTAGCACGTTTCCGCCTTCGGGAAAAACGGAATAGGAGGAGATTCCTTTTGGGACTCCTGATGTGGTGCATTTGCGCCTGGGTACTATTGCACCGGATGTATGGATTTTCCAGTATTAATGGAAATTCCATGCGTCCGGCTTTTTATAACAGGGATTTTGTAATCTACCGCCGTGGACTGCCGAAGCAGATCCAATACGGTGATGTTCTGATCTTCAAAAGCTGGCAGGACCATGAGATGGACTATGTAAAGCGGGTGGCTGCACTGCCGGGTGACGTGGTTAAGGTAGATGACAAGGGGTATCTTTTCCGGGATGGCGAGGAAGTCAAAGAAGCCGAAATCCTCTACGGTCCCCAGCGGACGGATTCCCACATTCATTTTCCATACCGTGTGCCGGAAGCCGAATACTTCTGTATGGGGGATAACCGCCCGGTTTCCATAGACAGCCGGATTTACGGTGGTGTGAAAGAAGACCAGATCCTTGGAAAAGTGGTGGTGGTGATCCGGGCTGGGGGTTAAGCAGATGAGTGTTTAAAATAAACGATAATATTGGGTGGATAAGGAGCGAACATGAAACAGACAATTTTTTGGAATGGACTGAAAAACATGCACTTGGAATGTTATTTTCAGCCGATTTATGATGTTGCAAAGAATAAGATCAATGTAGCCGAAGCCCTTTTTCGTGCCAGACAGCCAGATGGAACCTGGTTTGATACGGAAAGCCTGATAGCTGATGTAGAAGCCAATGAGTGTATTTCCGCAGTGGATTTGTGGATGTTAGAGGAAGTCTGCAGGAATATGAGGGAGCTGGAAGCAGCCGGGATTGAACGTGTCAATGTAAATCTGTCACCAAAATCTTATATGGATGAGGCGTTGGTGCCGGAAGTGAAGAGAATCATGCAGCAATATAACGTGCAGACAAATCAGATCTGGTTTGAACTGACGGAGTTTGCAGATGTGCAGGATAAAGATGCATTGAGAAAAATTGTCGTAAAGCTGACAAACCAGGGCTTCCGGTTTGCCCTGGATGATTTTGGAAAAGGACAGTCGAATTTGATCCGTCTGTTTGATTACCCGTTTCACTGCATTAAATTTGACAAGGAACTGGTGCTGAAATTAAGTGAAAATCAGATGACCCATTCTATGATCGAGCACATTATTGAATTTGCACATGAGAATTCTATCTATGTTACAGCAGAAGGCGTTGAGTATTCCGAACAGGCCAAAATACTGATTCAGATGAACTGCGATTTTCTTCAGGGATTTTTGATATCCAGACCCCTTCCGCTGGATCAGTTTATCAGTTTTGCGAAACATTTCCTCTGTAAACCTTATGTGCCGAAAAAACAGAGATTGGAGTGCAGGGCATGATAAAACGAAAGCAAACAAACTGGCTTAAGCCAATGGTGGTATTTGGCATAGGTATGTTTCTTACCCTTACGCCCATGATGTCCAGTTATGCTGCGAGCCGTAAGGCTATCACCTCCGTATCCCTAACTATTGACGCGGAAATTATGCCGGATACGGATATCGGCTCTGAGCAGATTGAAATTGATACGCGAAGCAGCAATTATTCCGTGGATGATTACATGGTTTCCAACAAAGGAAGTGTCTGGGATTCCGATATGGTACCGGAAATTCAGGTGACATTGACTGCAGGGGAGAATTATTATTTTAAATCCATTCCAAAATCCAAAATATCCATCCGGGGAGATGGAGAGGTCACAAAAGGAACGATTAAGGATTCCAGCAGCACCATGGTTCTGACCATCCAGTTTCCGTCATTGAAAACGGTGGTTCCGGAAATTGAAGAGGTCAAGCTTTCCGAGGCAGGTATTGCTACCTGGAAAGCGGTTGCCAATGCCGGAACCTATGAAATCCTGTTTTATAAGAATGGAACTGCAACGGTTACGCCGGTTGTCAGTAATACCAACAGCTTTAACTGCAGACCGCGCTTGGGAAAGGGAAGCGGTTCCTTTCATTTAAAAGTACGCGCAGTCAGCGCCCATGATAAAACCAGCAAGGGGAAATGGACAGAATCCAATTCCATTTATGTGGACAAAGAAAAAGCAGGGGAGTTTCGCAGGTACCCGGACGGTGGAACCGGAAGCTGGAAACAGACCGATGATGGACGTTATTGGTATGAGCGGGCAGATGGTACCTATCCACAGAATGCCTGGGAAGAACTTTCCGGCCGTTGGTATTACTTTGATGAATCTGGTTATATGAAAACGGGCTGGATTGACTGGGAAGGAAGGTCTTATTATTGCACGGAGAGCGGTGAAATGCTGAAAGATGCCGAAACACCAGATGGACAGCGTGTTGGATCAGATGGTGCAAAAATAGAAAAGAGCGCTGTGACCGGTGCAAAAGAGGAAGATCCGGACGAGGCTATGCGCAAAGAATGGGCACAGCTTCAGGGGGATGAGACGGAAGATGAGGATGACGATAGCAGCAGTGGAAGCTGATCATTCAGAAAGGAAGAAAAAATAAAAGAGGAGTGTCATGAAAAAATCGTATTTATTTCTAAATGCAGCGATTATAGCTGCATTTCTTGTATCAGGATGCCAGAATCAGGAAAACGGGACAGTGCAGGCCAGTTCTGCAGAAATAGCAGGAAGTGAGACCGCCAGCGAGAGTGCGTCAGAAGCGGGAAATGGTTCAGGAAATCCCATTATAGGAAGTAATTTTATTTCAAAAAACAGTACCATCACGGAAATACCGCTGGGAAGTCTTGGGAAAATTGAACTGGCTGATTACGACAGCCTGGAGGTTGCTCTGCAGCCGGTAGATACAGAGGTGAAAGATTCTGATATCACATCTTACATTAATTCCCAGCTGGCAGCGGAATTAAAAGAGGTATCCGGCCGGGGGGCTGCCAAAGGTGATACAGTGACCGTTGATTTCAGCGGCAAGGTGGATGGGAAGGATTTTGACGGAAATACCGGAACGGATTATCCCATTGTGCTGGGATCCGGACAGATGCTTTCTGATTTTGAGGAAGCTTTGTATGGTGTAGAGGCTGGAAAGACGGTAACGACTGAGGTGAAATTCCCAGATGATTATACGGCAGAAGCAGTTGCAGGAAAAACGGCAGAATTTAATATTACGGTAAAAAAGGTACAGGAGCCTTCTGTATTGGATGAAGCTTTTATTGCGGCCCATACCAAAACAGGGGCAGATACAGAAGCAAAATACCGGGATGAGATCCGGGAAAAGATTCAGGGAATGTATCAAAGCCAGATTGAACTGACGGCAGTTTCCCAGGCACTGGATAACCTTGCAGGTCAGTCTGTCCTGGAGCCATCTGCGGCGTTTCATGACTGGTTATATCAGTATTATAAAGACAGCCTGGATGAAATGCTGGAAAGCTCCGGTACAACCATGGAAGAGTACCAGTCTTCTACTGGTCTGGATGATACCGGCGTGGAAAACAGCATCTGGAATAATGTAAACCAGAATGCCCCACAGCTTATGCTCATGCGCCAGATCGCGGCAGATCAGGGACTGGATGATGAAGATAATCTGAAAAAATCCCTGCTCACCTATCTGTCTGAGGTGTATGGAGAGGATGTTTCCCAGGAGGATCTGGAAGCAGCCTATGGAATGGAAACTTCCCAGCTGGAACTGCAGGCGGCAGTGTATGAGTATATGAAGGACCATGTGCATATTACCTGGCAGGAGTCATCTGGTCAGTAACGTGAAAGAGAGGAAGCTTATGAAAAGAAAAAATCTGGCATTATTTGCAGCATTTGCAGTGAGCCTGAGTGTTGGCTGCGCTGGGAACAGGAATCCTGAATCCGTGCAGGAGACAGCGGTTTCAGCGACAGAGACAGTGCTGGCAGAAGCAACGCAGGCACAAGCAACGGTGGCCGAGACTGCGGCGGCAGAAACAGCGGTGGCAAAAACAGCGATGACAGAGACCGGGATGGCAGAGACAACCGCAGTGAATGGTGGAATACAGCCTCAGGCAGATCCGTCATTGATCGTTACGGAAACGGCACCGGGAAGTATCAGCATGGATACTGCCAAATCCATTGCCATGAACGATGCCGGTGTATCCGGAGAGGCGTGTTCTTATTCTGCAGCAAAGCTGGACTGGGAAGATGGCAGGCAGGTGTATGATGTGGATTTCTTTGTAAATGGAATCGAGTATGAATATGAAATCCTGGCTTCTGATGGAAGTATTTTGAAAAAGAAACAGGATGCGGAATGGGGGAAAAATTTCGGAAATCCTGGGGGAAGTGCGGCAGGCCAGCTGACCATGGATCAGGCCAGACAGAAAGTGGCAGAGCGGATTGCGGGGGTAGATCCGGCCAATGTTTATATAAAGGAAGATTATGACGATGGCCGTCTGAAGTATGAAGGTGAGGTTTATTACAATCAGACCAAATATGAGTTTGAACTGGATGCAGCAACGGGAGCGTTTACAGACTGGGAAGAGGAGGTGAAAAAATAAGAGATCATTGGAGGTGAGTTACAATGAAAAAGTATTGTGTGCATTGTTTCGATACGGAAGAAATCATCCATTATATTGAACTGAATGGGGAATTTGGACAGTGTCCTGTTTGTAACTCAAGGAGTGTAAACCGGATCGGGGCAGACCGAATTGGCCGTTTTCTGCGGAATTATCTTGCGGATGCTTATATAGATCGCAAGGCATGCATAGGACAGCTGGATGAAAAACAAAAATACAGGCTGAAGCAATGGGCGGACCAGGAAGGATGGCAGTCAATAGAAGAAATATTAATTGAGGATAAGGCCATTTTTTCAGCGAAGCTGCCGCTTGAAATACAGAGAACGATATTGGCGGATCTTTTTTCGTGCTTTACCTGGGAAGATGAAGCTTATGCAGACATAAGGGACAAACGGTTTCTGCCAAAGAAGATGGAGGAAAAGAAAAAATGGATATGATAGGTTATGGACTAGCAAGATTATTATGGTGTACTACCTGGTGCTTTATACTGGTCATAGCAGTAATAGGCTGGCTTCTGTCATCTCTGTTTCATGATTGATCGGGAGGCTGATGAAACATGGTTGATATAAAAGGAAAAACATTTGGCCGTTTAACAGCTCTGTATCCTACCGAAAAAAGGGATCGTTTTGGAATTATCATCTGGATGTGCCAGTGCACCTGTGGAAACACGGTTGAAGTATCTCAATATGTACTCCGTTCTAAGGGCAAGAGAAGCTGTGGCTGCTTCAGAAAAGAAATGTATAAAAAGACAAAAGAATATGTTGCCCCGGTAGACGGGACAAGACCAGCTATGATTGCAAAGAAAAACATGAGAAAGGACAACAGCACGGGCTATCGGGGCGTTTATCGGATTAGAGACCATTATCATGCACGGATTGGCTTTCAGGGTAAGTCATATTATCTTGGCGTCTTTCGCACACCGGAACTGGCTGCAGAAGCGCGAAAAACAGCAGAAGTTCTTATCCATGACCGGTTTGTGAGAGATTATGGAATCTGGAAAGCATATGTGGCCGTTCATCCGGAATGGAAAGAAACACACCCGTTCCATTTTCAGATACAACATATAAAAGGATGTGAATTTGGCATTGGAGTAGAGGGAATGCCGGAAATAAATAAGAAAGAGGAATAACATGAAAGAAATTGTACATGAATATGAAAATTTGTGGAAACAAAGTAGATTAAAGAAAAGTCTCTGGGAGACATTTACTGCAAAAGAAAAAGGACTTCTGATTATAGCAGCTCCTGTATTTATGATATCTGCTATCTATATCCTGTGTGCCAGAAATACAGTTTTAAATGTTTATTTTGGTTGCTTTATAGTGCTTTTGGCTTCAGCGTTCTTTTTAATGTATGAGTTACAGAAGATACAATCCAAAGTTTTTAGAAGAGAAGAACAGCAACCGACAGACTGGTTCGAAAAGTTGGATCGGATGTTGAGTAAACATAATCTTGAATCCGAAGAGGCAATTAACGGATTATTAAGTTGGTGCGACAATATTTTAACCGAAGAAACAGCAATTAAAAAGTTTACAAATAATTTGGAAAAAATATTGAGTACATTTATTGTTCCAACGGTTATTTCGGTTGAGTGTATTAATTTGGATGGAATAAGTGGAAATCAATTTTTTTATAGAGCAGTGCTAGATATTTTGACTATGTTATGTTTGGGAATTGTTATATATATAGCTTTTCCATTGGTGGCAGAAGTAGATAACGAAAGAAACCTTATAAAATACTTTAAGAGTGATCTCACAGAATTGCAGATTTATAACAAGAGGAATGAGAATAATGAGTCTGGCCAGAACAAAATGGGATCGACAGTGGGCACGAGCGAAGAGTGAATACCACAAAAAGATTGGTGATGAATATGGATTATTATCATATACATACTTTGTACCGCTAATGAGCTATTTAATGTATAAGCATGACAGCGAGGTTTATTGCTTAGCTATTATTGAACCTGCAGATAAGCAAAGAAGCTGCTTTCAGGAAGTAGAAGTAAAGAACGACCGTTATTTCTGCAGTCTGATCAGACAATGTTTAGCAGTAGGGGAGGCGTTTTGCTGGCTTGATCAGGAAAGGCTGGGAGTATTTTTGCGTAAGAGGAAAAAAGAGGCACATGAATGGTTGGGAAAACTTTACAACATGACAGCGCCTAAAAGTACAGAGAAAAGATTTACCAGTAAGCTGTTTGAAATAAAACCGTATGAAAGCTGGGTAACAATATCAGGAACAGATGATATGCTTTTTTTAAATATGTGTATAGAAAAAGCAATGAATAGAAAGACAGAATAGAATGAGGAAAGCCCTTCAGTTGTTTAACTTGAAGAGCTTTTTTCTTGGAATTATAGTGTAGGATGATCTATATTTTGTTTAGGCATGTCCTGGCTTTTTGGAGAAGTTCCGGTCAGATATTGCTGAAGGTTATCAAGCTTTCTGGTGACAGCGGCAGCTTCTTTCTGCAGGGAGTGATAGTTCTTTTGCAGCTCTAGTTTACTAGCACATAGAGAGTCATATTCTTGCTGCAGGTGTTCACATTTGATTGTTTGTGGGTTTAGCCCAAAGCGTTTCAGCATTGCTTCTGCACCATCGTATAGCAGCAGCTGAGATTCGTGCTTTTGTAGATAGGCATCTGGATTTCTGGATTTTTGGTAGCGTATGTGATAAATACGGTATTCCTGATACTGTTCAGCATATTTTAAAATTTGCCGAAAATCCCGGATCCGGTGTTCTGTTTCCATAAGACTGTTCCGAGCAGTTTGGAGCAGGAGATTTTTGTCAGAAAGCTGCTTTTTGATGGCCTGAATGGAATCAGCAGAACTGTAGCTGCTTGCGGCAATTTTCAGGTTTTGGACATCGGCCCAATGCTTCAGGCCGGTACTGTTTTGAAATTTCTCTGAAGAAGTATCAATAAGTTTTCTGACAAAAGTATCTTTAATCAGGATTTTCTTTTTAACGGAAACAGGCGATAACTTTGAACAAAAAAGCGTTCGATTTTCAATCCGTTCCTGAATCCGTTCCCGCGTATAGTTTTCTCCCAGAGTATTGGATTTCCCACGGATAAAGCGCTGGCTGCTCAGTGGCCGGAAGGAGATATATCGAAGGGATTCTTTTGCTGGATCCGATCCCTTTATCTCATAACCTTTTGCTTTGAGCAGTTCCAGAAAAAGTTCGTAGGAATCAGCAGTCTGGATTGCTTCATCAATATCCGATTTCAGTTTGTTTTTCCAGGAAGTACCATTCTTTGCATTTAGCCATTCGGCATAATTTTTCCCACGTTTCCAGGAATCCGGAATGACAGATAAGTGATGTTCCTGACAGAGTTCATCGCTTAAATGCCGTATGTGATAATAGCTTTTTTTACAGTCGTGGTATTTGGTGTGGTTAATATGATCGGCGGCACAAAAAATGATATGGTTGTGGATATGGCCTTTGTCAATGTGGGTAGAAACGATGTAGGAATGTCGGCCTTCCAGCAGACGGTCGGCAAGCTCCAGACCAATCTGATGGGCTTCTTCATAAGAAACTTCTCCAGGAGCGAAGGACTGTATCAAATGGAATGCCTTGTTTGGATCAGACTGCCGGGTTTTGGACAGCGAAAAACGGAAGTCATATGCAGCTGTTTCCGGACTGCATCCAAAGGATGAAATGAGAATACTCTGGTCTGTTTTTTCCGGGTTGCAAATGTAGGCTATTGCTTTATGTACGGTTGCCTGGATAGCATGGATTTTTGTGATTGCCATACCTGTTTCATCAGCTCCTTTACGTCTTTGAAATCTTCCTCGTAGATGCGGCCGGTTGTGTTTATTCGTTTGGCAATCTGGTTCAGGCTGTTGCTGATCCGGGAAAGGCTGGTGTTGTATTCTCTTAGCTGTTCGTAATCAATTTCATAAACATACCCATATAAAATCAGATGGCGGATATAGGCAGATTTACTCTTCATGTGGGAGAGCTTCAGTTTCTGCTCCAGGATATATTGTTCATCATCGCTTAAATAGATTTTTAATTCATTTTGTCGTTCGCGTTGAGCCATAACGACATAGCTCCTTTCGTAAAATGGAAAATTTTAGTGTGTTGAATTTGTAAGTTTTTTTGGGGGTCAGGGGGAATCTCCCTGTAATCAGAGTGATGACCATATCCGGCCTGCGTGATATGGGTCAGACGATGGCCTGTGAGGGAACACAGGCAGTGCTTGCTACGCTACTGCAATCTGTCCGTAGGAAGATTGCAAATGACATGCTTAGATTTGCAGATTTATCCAAGAATATTTTACCTGGCTGACAGCATGGAGTCAAGAAAGTTATTTTGAGAGAGGCACACCAAATAAGGATGTTCCCTTTTGTACAATCAACCTCTAGGAAGAAGCAGGAGAGGAGGTGAAATATGTCGGACAACGCATTTCAGCGGCGAAGGGAAATTGAACGGAGGCTCCTGGCAGGAAGAAAATTGACGATTCCGGAGTTGATGTCAGAGTTTGGTGTAAGTAGAAATGCGATACGGAGAGATTTTGAAGTGATAGACGAGGGATTACCTTTGATTGTGAAACAAGGATACGGGGGTGGATATTATCTGATGGAAGGGCCAGGGCGACATCAGAATGCGTTAAGCCAGGAACAGCTGAAATGTTTGTTGGAAATAAAGAAGATGTGTACGGAAGAACAAAAGCGGATTGTGCAATCCATCATACGGGAATTTGGTCCATATATAAAAAATCCGTAAGGGCTTGTCATTCTTATAAAGCATATAACTTCATTTCAGAAATGATTTTATATGTTTTTCGGGGTGATAAGCCTTGCAGATTTATCCAAAAGTGCCAGGAGAATCTGGCAGCTGAACATTGACAACCGAATAGAAGGCACGCAGGACGTGAGAATATGTGGAGCCGCAAGGAAAATACGCCAGGATATGCCTGCTCTGTTTGAAACAGGGTGATAACGAAGAAATGCGTTTTTGACATTGAAGGAAAGGTATGGAGCGAGGAATATTTGACCGAAAAAGTACAGCAGTTGTACAGAGGCCATGAAGCATATTTATGATAATGATACTTCCAGAGGAATCTGGTCAGAAAATGACGGTGCAAGGCCGATGTGGGCAGAAAACTGATCTGCCACCTGTATTGCTTTTATAACGTTGTCTGTCGATAAAGATATATCGGAATGACGGTATGTTTTTATGGGTAGATAAAGTGACCACAATGAATAAAGGGGTGATGATATGGCAAATGTAGAACCGCGAAAACCAGTCTTTGTCAGATATAAAGAAGGAGCAGAGATGTATGGTCTGTGTCGGAAAACATTTGAAATACGGGCCAAAGAGGCCGGGGCCGTATACAAAGTGGGGAAAGCGGTATTGGTGAACTGTGAGGTTTTTGAAAAGTATTTGGAAACATTCCGGTTGCCGCCGGAAAATGAAGCAAAAAAGTAGGCGCTGTGAGAATGCCAGGTGATGTTTATGGAAAAGGAAAAATTGTTACGGTACAGTATGGAACTTAGCATGCTGAATATCCTGCGAAAAGAAAATTTAATCACAGACGAAGAGTATGAAAAAATAAAGAAGAAAATCATGAGAGATTATAAAATCGTATCGGATATTACTGCTTGACTAAATGAATTGCATAAAATATAATTAATTCATACACACTGATTGAGACACAAAAAGGAGAGAGCGTGGAAGTAAAAGTCATAAAAGCAGACAGTGTACATGATTCTAATTTAAAACTAAAGCGAGTAAAAAAATTGCGAGTGGCCGCGTATTGCAGAGTCAGTACAGATGACGTGGATCAGTTGAAAAGTTATGAGTCCATGGTTCGATATTATACCGACCTGATAAAAAGTAATTCCGAATGGATTTTTGTTGGGGTTTATGCGGATCGGGCAATAACTGGAACGAAGGTAGATAAGAGAGAAGAGTTTCAACGTTTGATACAGGCATGTATTGACGGAGAAATAGATTTGGTTATAGCAAAAAGTATTCCTCGGTTTGCCAGGAATACACTGGATACTTTGAAATATGTCAGATTGTTGAAGGAATATGGTGTCGCGATTTATTTTGAAGTAGAAAAAATAAATACTCTGAAAGATTCCGAGTTCCTTACAACAATATTAAGTTCCATTGCCCAGCAGGAAGTAGAGAACACCTCAGCTTACGTAAAAAAAGGTCTGAAGATGAAGATGTCTCGAGGCGAATTGGTGGGTTCCCAAGGCTGCCTTGGATATGACTATGACCGGACAACAAAGGAACTCTCTATTAATGAAGAGGGTGCTAAAATAGTAAGATATATTTTTGACCGGTATGTTGCTGGCGCTGGAAGCACTGTAATAGCAAGAGAACTTAATGAAATGGGAAGCAGAACCTTGCGTGGGAATATATGGACTTCCTCTACAGTAATCGGAATTATTAATAATGAAAAATATATGGGAGATATTCTTCTGGGGAAAACCTTCACCGTTGATCCATTATCAAAGCGAAGGTTAGAGAACCGCGGTGAGGAAGATAAATTTTATATTGAAAATCATCATCTCCCTATTATTAGCAAAGAAATGTTTCAGCGAGCACAGGAAATCAGATGCCGCAGGAGTGCTGGTAAGAAAGCTGAAAGCAGTTCAACAGGAAAACGAGAAAAATTTAGCCGCCAGTATGCATTTAGCTGTATGCTGGAATGTGGATTTTGCGGCACTGGCCTGTCGCGGCGTAGTTGGCACAGTAAATCCATTTATCAGAAAACGATGTGGCAATGTGAAAAGTCCACGAGGCTAGGAAAGCGATATTGCCCGGACAGTAAGGGTATTCCAGAAAAGGTTATTGAAGATGCGTTTGTGGAAGCTTACCGGGAATTGTATAATGTAGATAAATCCATAGTGGAGGATTTTCTGGAACGAGTGGAAAAAACTCTGAAAGAGGATACTACAGAAGAAAAGCTGGCGAAGCTGAAACATAAAGAGCAGAATATACGTTACATGAAAGAAAAGCTTTTAGAAAAGTTTCTTGAAAATGCTATTTCGCAGCCTGTTTATGAGGTAAAGAATGCAGAGTATGAAGAGAAGCTTTGTAGTGTCCGCAATATAATAAGGGAGACGAAAGAAAAACATGAAAAAGAAGTTAGTTTAAAGCGCCGGCTGGAAGATTTCAAAAAGGCACTATCTAAAAATAGTGTGTTGGAGGAATTTGACAGAGGCATATTTGAAAGTATGATAGAAAAAGTCATAGTTGGCGGCTATGACGAAGATGGTGTGAAAGATCCCTATAAAATAACTTTTATATTCAAAATAGGATTTAAGAAGACACTTAACCATACGAAGGAAATGTTTCCTGTATCAAGAGTCAGGAGACAGGGGGCTACGCAATTGTGTTCCAATAGCGATGGCGAGTCGAAGAGTATGTGTTGCAATAGTAGCGACAACACATGTTGAGACGGTTGTTCTTTTGTCCCAACAAAAACCAGATGATACGATAGAGATCGACTTAGACCTGGACGAGCTGGATGCTACCAGTGCCGAGTTGAAAGCAACCTATCAGGAAATCAAAGATTATGTGCTGAAAGAATTTGGCTTGAAGGTTTCAAGTTCATATATTTCTCAGGTAAAACGCAAGTGTGGAATTGAAGTGGGAGAAAACTATAATCTTCCAAAATCAGAAAATGTAAGAGTTCCACAATGCCCGAAAGAGAAGGAAGAAGCTATCAAGGCTGCCCTGAAATATTTTGCGATGATCTAATGACATCGCTGATTTCAAGGAGGAATAACACATGAAAAGCACATTTGAAAAAATGGGTGGAACCTACACACTTGGCGCAGACGGAATTTACTATCCGAATCTTGTCAGTACAGATGAAGAACCGCATTATGGGAAATATGGAATGATGCGAAAAACATATCTGAAAGAGCATCGTCCGGCAATGTATTCACTGTATATGTTGGAAGACAGACTGACAGAACATCTGAATACTGTGGACGATGAAGCACAGGAGAGAATGGATATTCTGGTGTGTCAGATGATGGAGCGGCAGAGCATTACGGAAGAATTGAAAGCTCGTGATCAGATGGAATGGGTCAGAGCGGTAAATGGTATTCGTAATATGGCAGAAGAGATTGTGCATAAAGAAATAATTTATAAATAATAGCCGAGGGACTGTTGGACAGTCCCTTTGTTATTTCTTGGTATATAAAGCTAACGACAGATGTTAATGAGATAATTCGTATCAAATACATATATTTCAGTTAAATTTTTTGATAAATACGCAATGGTAAAACAGAAAATTGCAAAAAAATACGAAAACATAAAATAACTATTGACAGATTAAGCGGAGGAAGGTATAATCCAAGATGTAGAAAGGTATGGTGTAATTATGTTTGTTTCATTTTCAGTAGGAAATACAGGTCCATTCAAGGAGATAACTGGAATCACAACCCTTGCGGAGAATTTGAAAAAAGAGTTCTTAGAGGAAAATACATTTGAAGTCTCTGGACAGAATTATAATAAAATTTCATACATTTATGGAGCAAATGGTTCTGGAAAAACAAATTATTTGGCAGCACTTACAAAAATGCAGAAGATGATAATAATGTCTACTGTGTTGGGAGCTAATAATAATAAGCTATTAGAAGTTCCTGCAATTAAGAAAGAACTAGCAGCACCAATTGAAACCTTTAAGTTTGATATTGATTGTAAAAGTAAGGAGACGTATTTTGAGATCCAGGTGGTTATCGAGGAAATCTTATACACTTATTCATTTGCAATCCAGGACGGAAAAATTCAAAAAGAGCTTTTGACCAAAAAGAAGAAACGGACAGAAGTACTTATTAAGAGGACTTCTCCCAAATATGAAGATATAGTACTTCGCTCCGGATTGTCTAGTTTCAAGAATATGGTATCTGTTGTTAGAGAAGACGCATTATGTTTGGCAATGGCGGCTATGTTAAATAATCCTTTAGCAAGTATGATTCTGAATGAAATAATGAATTATCGTGTAATAAATATGGCTTCGGTTGGAAATGCACCGGACTTTGATGAAGAAAATACTAATGAGGAAGCAATAGAAAGATATCTCAAGTATTTAAAAATAGCTGATCCAACATTGACAAATTTAAAGGTTGATTTGGAATCAAAAATGGATAAGCATGTATTGAGTGAAGATGATTTAGAAAATAAAGAACTGGTTATCAAAAACATACATGTAAGTGTTCAATCACTTCATGCTACTTACAAAGATCATAAACAAGTCGGGGAGATAGAACTTCCATTTTTGAAATATGAATCAAATGGAACTATTCGAATGCTGAGAGTTTTGCCTGCTATTTTTGAGGCATTAGATGCTGGAAGTACGTTATTTATTGATGAAATAGAGAATGGTTTGCATCCTAATTTAGTAAAGCTTCTGGCTGGTTTGTTTAATTCTGATGAATCTAATCCTCATCATGCACAGTTAATATGTACAACACATGACACACTGTTGCTCGATGGGGTACGGAGAGATCAGGTATGGTTTACAGATAAGAACCAGTATGGAGAAACCAGTATGTGTAGATTAAGCAATTATCCAAATGTGAGAAGCAATGATAATATTGCTACAAAATACTTACAAGGAGTATTTGGAGCAATTCCCAATACTCAGAATTTGTAATAAAAAAAGAACCAAAGCGCCAACTTTGGTTCAGGTGGTGGATATCCACCAAAATGTAGTAACCATGGACGAAATGACCATGGCGCAATATAAAATAATCCAATCCAATAATACCATGGTTACTACAAACTTTCAATAAAAATTTAATACAGGAGAGATAAAAATATATGACAGAATTGTAGTGATATGGTAGCTATTGCGCCATTAAATTTATAAGTACTTTGGTCATTTCTCCTTTTCATATAGATATAATTTTTATATAAAATGGAGGAAATAATTTGATTATTAAAAAGAAAAGAATTAATAGTTTATCATGTTTGAACCATGTTGAAGAGGGAAAGAATCTGATGATGGTATTACGTGATGCAGCAAGATTTAAAGAGATATTAGTGAAACTGGGATTTTCGGAGGATTTAATTGAAGGCGAAAAAATTTTACCATCCATGTTAAATCCAACGTTGAAGAGAAATGCAGAGCCTTTTTATATTAAGGATAAAACAAAACCGAAAGAACAGTATTCGCAAACTTTATGGTGGACGCGACATGAGTGGGCTGGCCGTGGAGAGACAAGAGAGGTGACGGATTTTGTTGTTATTCCTCGTGAGAGATATGCAAGAATAAAATTCGAACCATACAGTGTGGAATTATCCTTGAAATATGATGGGCAAGGTCAGTTGATGGTAATGACGGATCCTATTTCATATTGTCATGATAATGAAAAGTTGCTGATAAATACGATTAATATTTTCCTTACTAATTTTGAGGAATGTGAAGTATTAACTGAGAATTTTGAAAATGTGATGCCTACCCGAATTATAAAGCTAAATTGGGAAGTATTACCAAGTGGGGATTATCCGTGGGAAAGAATGCAAGATGATTTGCAAAAAGTATCTGAAAAAAGCAGTAAGACTGCGAAAAAATTGTTAATTGATAAATGTGAGTTTATAAATTCTTTTCAGCCTGATTTTAGAGCATATGGGAGATCAGGATTTCGTGGTTATGTGATTTTTGGATTCACGCATAGGAATATATATGTTTTGGAAAGCGTTTATCCGAACAATGCCACATATGTTTTTGGGAAAGATTGGGAAGAACTTTCAAAACTTACTAAAGCCGAAATTTTAAAAGAGAATTTGCAAGATGTACGAATAATTCATAATAATAATTGGCCACAAGAAATATGTGATTTGTTGGAGGTAGCATAAATGGGAAAAAATCAACATGTAACGCCACATAAAGAAGGTGGCTGGCAAGTTAAGGGTGAGAACAATACAAGAGCAACAGTTAGAACTGATACACAGGCTGAGGCTATACAGAGAGCACGAGAAATTGCTAGGAACCAAGAATCTGAGCTGTTTATTCATGGAAGAAATGGGAGAATTAGAGAAAGAGATTCATATGGAAATGATCCGTTTCCGCCGAGAGGATAAACTATAATAAGTAAACAAAGGGCTGAACAGGTAGGACGAAAAATCCTATTTGTTCAGCTCTTGTGTTTATAATGGGCAAAGAAGAACCAAATTATAATTCCATATCATACGACCTTTTCTTAGTCCGAACAGGCTGATTTCGCCGTATTTCCAGTTTCCTCTGATATTCAAGTTCCCATGCACGATGGGAGAAAACATCAGGATCCTCCACATTGAGATAATCCACCTCATTGGCTGCAATATCACGACGGTGATAGTCGTAATATTTACCGAAAGTACCTTTGAGTTGTTCAATCAGCTTATCCCGAAAATCAGGACGTATCTGGATTCTGGTATCCAGCAATTCTGTGTATTGTTCTGGTTCAGGACGAAATTTTTCTTCCCGGAAAGCGGCGGCATCTTTTTCAAGCTGTTTTTTGAGCGAGATGTCCTGAGAATCCAGGATATCAAGATTGTTATTCATCTGGTCGTATTTCTTGGATAGATTCATCATATCTTTATCGGTAGTGCATTGTGCCTGGAAGATTAGCTGCTCTTTCCGTGATTTCAGTTCTTCAATTTCTTCGGTAACAGTGGTAAGCTGCTGATTCAATTTTATATGCTGGATGGGATTCAAAATACTGGTTTTATCCTTTTGCACATTCAGTTCTTTCCGTTCCGAAACTTTCGCTTTGAGTTTCTTCTTAACAGCATTATATTTATTCAGTATTGGATTAAAATGATTCATCCAATCATGAATTACTTCTTTTTGCATCTCATTATGAAGTAAATGATATTGTGTAAAAATCATATGATTTCGGATAGTTTCCATTGTTTCTGCAATTACAGGAATAGAATTTTTGACAGCTTGAGCCAGTTTCGATATCTGAGTTTTTAATTCCCGGAGCATTTGATTATCTGCACGAATCTGACGGTTGATTTCACAGCGGTCAGCTATCATTCCTTTCTTTTCCATATTCTGGGCAATGTAGCCTTCGTGGATGGTCGGCTGTTCGGTGATTCCCTGATCTGCAAAGCTGCGGTGATCAATGGATGTATTTATCTGATTGCGGGCAAGCATTTCATTTACAGTATCTGCCCAGTTTGCTCTCCAGATACAGAGTTGTTCATCACTGTTCCATTGTTCAGAAATAGGATTCTGCCTGCCGTAGCGGCTACTTTTAGGATGTTTGTCGATGCGGTCATAGCCCTTTTCCTGTGCGTCAGATGCGGTCATATAAATCTTCTTTTTTCCAACTTTATATCTGTATTGCTTTTCCCAGCCATCTTTTTGTGCAGTTTTGAATTCAGTAGCTGTAAATCCTTTTTCTTCCCCATTTTTTATACAGAGATATTCTTTTTCTGTTTTATACTGCCATGTTCCATTTTCATTCAGTGGACGGACGGTAAGCAGAATGTGTGCATGAGGATTGTGTCCATCTGTATCGTGAATAGCAAAGTCAGCACACATGCCCATATCCACAAAATTCTTTTTAATAAAATCCTGAAGAAGAGAAATATTGCTGTCTTTATCCAACTCAACAGGGAGTGCGACAACAAATTCCCTTGCCAGTCGGCTGTCTTTTGTTTTTTCAGCAGCTTCCACAGCATTCCAGAGCTGTTCACGGTCTTTCCATTCTGGCGGAGCCATCGGTGGGAGCATCACTTCCTGATAGATCAGCCCCTGCTTTCTGGTGTAGTCATGCTGAATGCCATCGTAATCATTGTACATGCGGCTACAGCTCATATAAGCAGAAGCAGCAACAGCAGACCGACCGGAACCACGGCTGACGACTTTGGCTTGCATATGATAAATTGCCATATCTGGCACCTCCTTTCGATGTTGCCTGCAACAGCGGATAAAGCCCTCGGCAGAGCGCACGAGCCCCGAAGGGGATACCACTGCCTGCTTTATCAGGTGGTGAGTAAGTGCGCCCTTCGGGAGTAGAACTTGTGCGTTTACATTCCCCGTAGCCGGATCATCAGCTCCCGTTTCAGGGAATCTAAATCCATTTCCTTAATATGGGGAACAATACTTTCTAAAATTGCTCCTTCCTGGACTAATCTGTGTGTTCTGGCATCACGCTCTTTTTTGCGATTTCTTGCTTCAGCTTCTTCTTGGCGGTGTTTTGCCTGTAAAAGTGCTTTTTCTTCTGGTGTCATGATTCTTTTATCTGCCATATCTGGCCCCTCCTTTTTATGCCCGTATCCGGGCAGTTTTGGTTTTAAAATCTTTTGGTTTGGTACTATGGTTTTAGATAACTGACAGTGGCATATTTCTGGTAATAAATGAGGAAAGAAAGTAGTACCACTGTCAGTGAAAAGTAATCGTTGTGTTATACTTCTTCGAGTCAATTCTGGTTCGGAGCATGATTGTTCAACAGGATTTTTTTCGCCTGTTTTAAATTAGCTGTTGCATTGTCCTGACGAATATTCCGGTTATTGATACGGACAGGAATACATCTCTCCAGAATACGGTCATAAATTCGTTTGTGTGCGATATCGGCGGCGTTATTCAGCTCTGATAAAGTGAGATTGGTCGTTATGATCAGGGGCTTTTTACTGCGGTAACGACTGTCGATCACATTGAATATCTGTTCCAGTGCAAAGTCAGAGTTCCGCTCAATTCCGAGATCATCAATAATCAGAAGACTGTAGCGGTTTAAGCTGTTGATGAACTGGTTTCTGTCTTCAAAATGCATTCCGGTAAGGGTATTCAGAATCCGGGAAAAGTTGGTCATCAGTACGGGAACGCCTTTTTCCAGAAGGGCATTGGCAATGCAGCCTGCAAAAAAAGATTTTCCAGTACCGACATCACCCCAGATAAGAAGTCCGGAAGCGTTTGCTTTCATCTCTTCCCAGTTGCTTACATAATTGTGTGCCAGTTTTATTTCCGGATTGATGCCGTTATCCCTGGCAAAAGTGTAGTCATAGAGTGCTTTGTCCTGTAAGCCACTGGTTTTAAGATGCTTTATTTCCATTTGTTTTTCATGAAGTTTTCTCTGGACTTCTTCCTGCTCAAAGATTTCCTGCTGGCATTTACAGCGGATGGAAGGAATAAGAACCTTTCCCTGTAATTCATGCTGGCATTGTCTTGGCGTATTGCATTTGGAACAGTAGATCAGGTGGTCTGTTTCGTTAAAATATTCATCAGGCTGAAGCTCTCTGTTTGGTGTTATAGCGGTTGCTTTTTCTATAAATCTTGTCATAGTGTTTCGTATTCCTCACTTTCGTAATTTCTTTGCCAGGAAGCAGGATGATCCTGTCTTGCCCAACTGATGATGGTAGCTGCATGGTTCTGATATTGCTTTCCGGTAGAAGCCATATAACCGGATAAGCGTTCAATATAATCCTTCCAGTCAGGGATTGTCTGCCGGATATCTTCCAGCTCTTTTTCTGACAGAAAAACATTTTGAAATTTTCCATAGGGTGAGAGTGACTCCTTACTCCCTCTTTTTTCTAAATTGTTCTTTTTTATCTCTTTCTTATTACCAGACAGTTTTTTGTCTGTATCAGGGAAAGAATCCTGTCTGTCAATAGGATAGTTTTCTGTCTGTCTTAGGGAAAGAAATCTGTCTGTATAGTGGATGGTTTCTTTTGGGAGTTTTACATAAATCCGATTGGGCTGTCCGGGTCCCTGCCGTTTTCGGAAGATAAGCTCCTGTTTTTCCAGTACTGCCAGAGCAGTTTTAACCGTCATCTGGCTTTTGTGGAGAACTTCTGCCAGTGCTTCAATTGTAAAGTAAATGAACACATGACCAGCGATATCTGACCAGCCCTCATTTTTCTGGGAAAGCCTTGCCCGGTCGAGTAGGATAATATAAAGCATTTTGGCAGTTTCGTTTATTTCCATGTCCAGAAGAAAACGGGGAAACATCATATAAGATGGCAGGTTGGTGTCTGCTGTCAGAAAGTCCGTCATGTGTTCACCTCCAATCAGTTATTCGCCAAGAAAATCCCAGTCTACATCACTATCTGGCTGTGAATTTTCAGGTGTTGGAAAGGACGCCCTGATTTGGGGCTCCCTTTGCGCCATGCCTGCAGTTAGTCCGGAAAGAAAAAGCGGCAATGCCTGTTTCAGGCTGTATTCCACTGCATCTACAATTTGTTTCACAAAAAGTTCTTCTCGTTCTCTTGTTTCCAGATAAGGATCAGCCTGCGTGCGGTAGTAGCGGTCAAAATAATCTACCAGTGCAAGAGAGATTACCTGACTGTAAGATTTAAAATCCTGTCTGTCCATCGTCTGTAAATATTCCCAGGCTTTCCGCTGCTGCTCTTTGTCCAGATTAAATCGCAGGTTTGTGTTGCGAATATTGTTCTGCATGGTTTATCCCCTCCTTTTCAGGCTCATATAAGCCAGAGATTCGTAACCTTTGGCGGTGGCGCAGATGTCATCAATGATGGTGACTCGTGATTTGTCATAAGTTCCGAAGTTACGGATCAGGCATCCACCGCCGCCAACCACATACAGGCGCATCAGGTCAGGATTGTATTCATATTTGCGGAGTGTGGCAAAAAGTTCTGCCACATACTGTCTGGCAATGGACGTAATACAATTCAGATATGGTGCTGAAATGTCAGCTGTTCCAAACCGCAGAATCTGTTCTACTGTGGATTCTTCAATCTTCACTCCGAATTTGTCCAGAACAGCGTTCTTTGCAGCAATCATGCATTGGTTTACACCAAGTTTTTCTGTCCAGCATCGGCTCTCCTGCGCTTTCTTATTGTTGATATACAGAATGTTCATGGTTCCGTTTCCGATATCTGCAAGGAGATTGGTCCCCTTGAAATCTCCAAGTTGGTTTACGATAGCCGGATACCCCTGTGGGTAAAGGCTGCATCCCACAAAGTGGAGATGATACTCTTTGCCGTTAAAAAGGTAACGGACTTCTGGATTCTGGAGCAGATAGGAACGAAAAGCTTCTCTTTGAGTTCTGATCCATGTCAGAGGGAGTCCGGCAGCCAGATGAACATCTGCTTCACGGATGGAAAAGACATTCAGTTCCCTTGCAATAGCCATTAGCGTCAGAAGATAATATTCTTCGTCCATAGCTTTATCCGGGATAAATTCTTTGTGTCCTTCGCCAATCCGGTAGTAAATGCCGTTATAATCCAGAATATTCCCGGTGAAGATTGGTTCGGTTTCATAGGCTTTGATGCCGGTTGGTGTGACGGTGTTTGCTGTTTTCATATTGCCGTAGCCATGATCTACAGCAATGATTTTTGTGTTTCTGAATTCTCGCATAAAAAATACCTCCGTTTTCGTATTGATTGATTCAGCAGGTCGTACCGGTGTGGTACTGCTCTGCTGTGAGATAAGCATACGAAGATCGGAGGAAAAAGGCATTGAGGGGAAATTGAGTCAGAATTGAGAAAAAATGCAATGCTTTTGCGGTGAAGTATAATATCAAATATTAAGTCTATAAAAATATGAAGCATTAGAAATAATGGTTTAGTTATCTTGCTTAATAAGCATATATAGATTAAAATATGCTTATTAAGCATGGTAGATATAGGAGGTATTACTGATGGAAATTAGAGTTCTTCGATATTTTCTGACTGTAGTAAGGGAAGAAAGTATCACAAAAGCCTCAGAAGTTTTACATATCACGCAGCCGACACTTTCACGTCAGCTTGCACAGATGGAGGAAGATATTGGTGTAAAGCTGTTTGATAGAGGGACACGGAAAATCAAATTGACAAATGAAGGAATCCTTCTTCGCCGTCGTGCGGAAGAAATTTTGCAGCTTGTAGATAAGACAGAAAAAGAATTAGTGGAGCAAGAGGAACAGGTGGAAGGTAAAATTTCCATTGGGTGTGGAGAAATTGCTGCTGTACAACTTCTTCCTAAAATAATTGAGTCCTTTCGTCAGAAATATTCCCGTGTTACTTTTGACATTTTTACAGCCACAGCAGATTTGGTAAAGGAACAAATGGATAAGGGACTACTGGATATTGGTTTGCTTCTTGAGCCGATTGATATGGAAAAATATGAATTTATTCGCTTGAATATAAGAGAAAAATGGGGGGTTCTGATGAAGTCGGATGATCCACTCTCCAAGAAAGAAACGGTAAGTGCAAAAGATTTGTCTGTATTGCCTTTGATTCTTCCGAGGCGTATGAATGTGCAGAGTGAATTGGCAAGCTGGTTTGGCACCCACTATGAGAAACTGAATATTGTTTTTACCAGCAATTTAAGTACGAACAGCGCAATTATGGTGAATGGAGGCTTGGCATATTCATTGGTGATTGAAGGGGCTGTACCCTTCTGGGATCAATCAAAGGTTACATACAGGCCGCTTGATCCGCCTCTCACAACAACCAGTGTATTGGCATGGAAACGTGGTCAGCCTTTTAGCTTAGCTGCCACAAAATTTATTGAACACATCCAATGCTTTTTAAGCATGGGTAATCCATAAAAACTAAGTATTTGATATAATATAAGCACAAAATTATAATGTAGGTGTAGAGATGAAGCAGGTAGCTTCAATTTCAACACCTACTTTTTTATTTAGGAGGTATTTATGATGAAAAAAACAATCGCTATTTTACTTTCTTTGGTTATGATTTTGGGACTTGCAGCTTGTGGAAACTCTGCAAGCCAGACAGAGCCGCCGTCTACAGAAGATACTTCTGTGGAAAGCAACGCTGATACTGAATCTGCGGAAAACGGTACAGATATGGAGAATATGGACAATCAGGATGTACAGAATCATAAAGCTTTGGTTGCCTACTTTTCTGCAACGGGGACTACAAAGGGCGTGGCAGAGCATATCGCAAACGGTCTGAATGCGGATATTTATGAGATTGTTCCGGAAGAACCTTACACCGATGCAGATCTTGACTACAATGATAATAACAGCCGCACTACCATTGAGATGAATGATCCGGATGCCCGTCCTGCTATCTCCGGCAGTGTGGAGAATATGGAACAATATGATATTGTATTCATCGGATACCCTATCTGGTGGGGAGAAGCACCGAGAATTGTCAGCACTTTCGTGGAGAGCTATGACTTTTCCGGTAAAACCATTGTACCTTTCTGTACATCCGGAGGAAGTGGTATGGGCTCCAGTGCAGCCAACCTGGAACAGCTTACAACCGGAGCACAGTGGCTTTCTGGTGAACGCCTAAGCGGAAGTGATTCCCAAGATGAAGTGATGGAATGGGTAAACGGTCTTGGCTTGAATTTTGAAGAATAACCAGAATATCAGATATGGACACAGGAAGGAGGAGATGCTATTTGAAGGCAAAAATGAAAATTAAAATGGGAATTGACTTCCTGATGACAGTGCTACTGCTTCTTCTAATGTCCTATCAAATTACCGGGCAAGAACTTCATGAGTGGTTTGGAGCAGGAATGCTCGTATTGTTTCTGCTGCATAACATTCTGAACATCAGGTGGTATGGGAGCCTGTTCAAAGGAAAATATACTCTGCTGTGGGCAATGCAGACACTTATCAATATCAGCGTTCTTATTGATATGCTGTGTTTGGGGTTTAGTGGAGTTGTGATGTCCCGTCATGTCTTTGCGGGACTTCCTATCCACGGACCGATGGCAACAGCGAGAACCTTGCATCTGGCGGCATCCTATTGGGGATTTGTGCTGATAAGTATTCATTTGGGGTTTCATTGGCGCATGATCCTTGGACTGTTCCGCAGACTTTGGAGCAGAAAGAAAACGCCTGCTACATTTGTATGGCTGATGCGTTTTATAGCAATTTTTATTGCGGGGTACGGAGCGTACTGTTTCCATAAGCAAAATATTGTCTCCTATATGTTCCTTAAACAGGAGTTTGTGTTTTTTGATTTTGAACAGAGTGCAGTTTTTGTATTTGCAGAGTATACCGCAATGATGGGATTATGGGTTTTTATCAGCTTTTATGCTGTGAAAGGGATCAGAAAGATAAGCTCACAGAGCGGAAGAAAGGAATAAATTGTAAAATCTTAGTGGAGGAAAAGACATGGATCAGCATACGGCTCTGTTTTCAAATAAGAGTTTGAAGGCTATGATTATTCCCCTGTTTTTAGAGCAGCTGCTGATAATGCTTGTAGGGATGGCGGACACACTAGTGGTCAGCTACACCGGAGAAGCAGCAGTATCCGGTGTTTCATTGGTAAATCAGTTCAATACTATTTTTATTTATCTGTTTACAGCATTGGCATCCGGAGGGGCGGTTGTGATCAGTCAATATATCGGTAGAAAGAAAAATGATGACGCTGGGGAATCCGCCAGTCAGCTTCTATCATTCTCTACGATTTTTTCCATACTGATCGCAGTGATAGTTCTGCTTGGAAATGAAAGAATGCTCCGTCTGATGTTTGGCAAGGTGGAAGATTCTGTGATGCGCTCCTGTATTACATACCTTAGGATTTCTGCATATTCCTATCCGGCATTGGCGGTTTACAATGCCGGGGCTGCCCTTTTTCGCAGTATTGGAAAAACCAGTGTGACCATGTATTTGTCGGTAATTTCCAATATCATCAATGTTATTGGAAATCTCATTGGTGTATTTGTTTTGCGTGCAGGTGTTGCAGGTGTTGCATACCCTTCACTGATCGCTCGGGCATTTTCAGCCGTGATGATTACATTACTTTGTTTTCAGAGAAAAAATGAAGTGTTCTATCGCTGCAAGTGGATTTTTCGGTGGAATGGTGATTTCATGAAACAAATTCTAAAAATCGCAATTCCAAACGGAATGGAAAATGGCGTTTTCCAGTTGGTAAAGGTGGCGCTAAGCAGCATTGTTGCACTTTTTGGAACATACCAGATTGCAGCAAATGGCGTTGCACAAAGTATTTGGTCACTGGCTGCCCTGGCGGGAGTCGCTATGGGGCCTGTGTTCATAACCGTCATTGGACAGTGTATGGGAAATGGGGATACAAAGGCGGCGGACGATTATTTTAAGAAACTGGCAAGGATCACAATTTTGCTTTCATCGGCATGGAATCTTTTGATTTTTCTTCTGACTCCATTCTTTATGAAATTTTATGCTTTGCAGCCGGAGACCAAACGGCTTGTAATCTGGCTGGTTTTAATCCATAACGTGTTTAATGCAGCAGCATATCCCTTTTCCGGTGCGCTTAGTAACGGGCTGCGTGCAGCGGGCGATGTGAAATTTACCATGTATGTTTCGGTTGTATCTACAATAGTGGTACGTCTGCTTTTGTCATGGCTCTTGGGAATTGTTTTGAAAATGGGCGTGATCGGGATTGCTATTGCAATGGTTTGTGACTGGATCATTCGGGCGGTCATTTTCTTCTTTAGGCAGAAGTCAGGGAAATGGAAAACATTTCAGGTAATATAGATTCATTTATAATAAGTTCAATAACATAATTTACGGAGGAAATTACTATGAGTAAGAAAATTTTGGTAGCCTATTTTTCAGCAAGCGGCGTGACTGCAAAGGCAGCGTGGAAACTTTCAGAAGCGGCAGGAGCAGATCTGTATGAAATTAAGCCAAAGGTGCCATATAGCAGTGACGATCTGGACTGGACAAATAAAAAAAGCCGCAGCAGTGTGGAGATGAGTGATCCAATATTCCGTCCTGAAATTGCCGGGAAGCTGGAAGGCATGGCTCAGTATGATCTGGTGTTTGTCGGATTTCCTATCTGGTGGTATGTTGCCCCAACGATTATTAATACTTTTTTGGAGAGTTATGATTTCTCAGGTAAAACCATCGTTCCTTTTGCTACTTCTGGCGGCAGTGGCATGGGAAACACAAATGAAAAACTTGCACCGAGCTGTCCAGGCGCTATCCTGATGAAAGGAAAAATGCTGAATGGCTTGTTATCTCAGGAAGAATTGAAAGCATGGGTAAAAAGTCTGTGAGAAGGTGGAATGTCGGATTTTTGCTGCTTTTCATGATGTGTTTCTTTGCCGCTTGTAGTTCGCAAAAATCCGGCGATCTTTCAATGTCGGAAACAAACTCTACAGAAAATGCGACAGAAGGCTGATGCCTGTGTTGGGTGCGGGCATTATAACAAACGCTGCCCGTTCCATGTGGATCAGGTTGCAAGGATGCAAGAGATTTTAGACTATTTTAATTCTTGAAGGGAGAGTAACTCATGACAGAAAAAGGATTTAAACAGATATTCCCATTGGGTGAGAAAAATGATGCGTATGCACAATATTTTGTTGGACAGAGTTACCTGTCCATGCTGACAACAGAAAGAGTTGGAATTGCAAATGTAACCTTTGAGCCAGGATGCCGGAATAACTGGCATATTCATCACAAAGGCGGACAGATTTTGCTCTGCACTGCCGGACGTGGATATTATCAGGAGTGGGGAAAAACAGCTCAGGAGATGAAACCCGGTGATGTCATCAATATTGCGCCGGAAGTGAAGCATTGGCATGGCGCTACTCCTGATAGCTGGTTTTCTCATTTGGCGGTAGAAGTTCCGGCAGAAGGAAGTTCCAATGAATGGATGGAGCCGGTGAAGGAAGAAGAATACAGTAAGCTAAAATAAGGAGACAGATCATGAAAAAGGTAACAGCGGGCAGAGATGCCCTGGGTGATTTTGCACCAAAATTTGCGGAACTGAATGATGACGTGCTGTTTGGAGAGGTGTGGTCACGAGAAGATAAGCTTCCTGCAAGAGATAGAAGCATTGTCACAGTAACAGCACTTATGGCAAGCGGTGTTCTGGACAGTTCTCTTGCTTTTCATATAGGAGAAGCAAAAAAGAACGGTGTTACAAAAGAAGAAATGGCAGAAATTTTGACACACGCTGCCTTTTATGCTGGCTGGCCGAAAGCATGGGCAGCATTCCGCATGGCGAAAGAAATCTATCAGGACTAAGGAGGAAAAACATTATGTTAGGAAATTTTTCGTATTCAAATCCAACAAAACTTTACTTTGGAGAGGATTCTCTTTGTTTTTTGAACGAGGAGCTTCCCAAATATGGAAAAACCGTTCAGTTGATTTATGGCGGCGGTTCTATCAAGAAAAATGGTATTTACAGTCAGGTTATGAGATTACTGAAAGATAACGGAAAGGTAATCGTTGAGGATGGAGGCGTGATGCCAAATCCCACAATAGAAAAATTAAGGGAGGGTGTTCGGATTGCCAGAGAGAATCAGGTGGACTTTCTGCTGGCTGTAGGCGGCGGCTCTTGCTGCGACTATGCAAAAGCGGTTTCCGTGTCTGTTCACTGTGATGAAGATCCGTGGGAGAAATATTATATCCGCTTTGAGGAGCCGGATTGTGAGATTGTCCCTGTTGGCTGTGTATTGACTATGGTGGGAACTGGAAGCGAAATGAATGGAGGTGCGGTAATTACGAATCATGATCAAAAGATGAAAATTGGTCATGTGTTTGGAGATACTGTGATGCCGAAGTTTGCAATCCTGAATCCGAAATTCACTTTCACATTGCCGAAAGAGCAGATGGTGGCCGGCATTTATGATATCTTTAATCATATCTGTGAGCAGTATTTCTCTGGGGAGGACGACAATACCAGCGATTATATCAGCGAGGCACTGATGAAATCGGTAATTCACAGTTCGAGAATTGCCATTCAGAATCCAGAGGACTATGAGGCAAGGTCGAATATCATGTGGGCTGCAACCTGGGCGCTGAATACGCTTGTCTCCAGAGGAAAAAGTACCGACTGGATGGTTCATATGCTTGGTCAGGCAGTAGGAGCATATACGGATGCAACTCACGGAATGACGCTTTCTGCGGTGTCACTTCCTTACTATCAGTATATTATGCCTTATGGTCTTAGCAGGTTTTGCCGTTTTGCTGTGAATGTGTGGGAGGTCGATCCTGCTGGAAAAGCTGATGAACAGATTGCCAGAGAAGGACTTTCCTGTATGGAAGGTTGGATGAAGGAACTGGGACTTGCGATGAATCTCCATGAGTTGGGCGTCACAGAAGAAATGCTGGATGGCATCACAAATGGAACCATCATCATGGAAGGTGGATATAAGGTGTTGAATCATGATGAGGTACTGAATATACTGAAAAATAGCTTATAATCATCAACACAGAAGTGACACAGTAAGAATTACCCATGATAAACTTAAAGAATGTCTTGCGGAAATTAATGAATGGAAAACATATAGCAAAAAGATAGATTTTTGATGAGACTTGGAAAAAACAACGGCGGGCAATTTTGTCCGCCGTAAAATTATGTTTATTTTTCTAAAAATCTGATAGTCTTTTCCCAATGGAAAATCCAATTTGTGGATATAACTCCTGAATTTCCTGATATTTTGCTTCAGTCAATTCCGGTTCATCAGCCCAAATTTTTTCATATATTTTAAAAGCTTTTTTAAAATGTGTTTTGGCTTGTGAAAGATTGGCGGTCATCAGATAAATGGTTGCAAGGGTTTCCTGAACTTTGGCATAATCCAGACAGTCATCGGAATGGTATTCCTTGATGATGCTGGATAATTTTTGTAATTCGGAGATCCCTCTTTCAGGTTCCTGCTGTTCTGTCAGGAACATTGCATAATTGGCAATCTGAGGTATGCTGTCATTTATATGAAGCAGGTTAAATTGGTCAAGCAGTGAGATACTTTTTTCCATGTGTTCTCTTGCAAGATTGGGATAACTGTTCATGCGGTAAAGTCCTCCGAGATTGGCATGAAGGTTGGAAACAAGGCGAGCATTGTCTGCAGTGATATTTTCTATCTGGGCAAGTGCATCCTTTTCCAGTTTTATTGCTTTTTCAGGTTTGGTTTCAAGGGCTGCCTGAAAATCCAGTAATAATGCCTGGTCAGAGTCGGTGCCAATGTTTTTTGTCTTTAATAGACATTTCAGTTCCTGAATGATTCCATTCATACCTTTGTGGTAGTTATAGTTGTCCATGTATGGAAATGCATTTTCCAGAAAAAGCAGATACTTTGGTATATCATCCTTTTCAATCAATTCTATGATATTTCCGATTGTTTGAAACAGTTTCTTGTAATAATCAACTTCAATCCCATGCATTAAACATATTTTCTGTAAAGAATCCAGTAATATGTGGCAGCGAGTTACAGATGGTTTTGTCTCTGAAAGGGTGATTTCCTGAATCATCGGATGCAGAGAGATAGTGCGACGTTTTGTTGTCTGGACAAAACCAGTCTCAATTAAATCGTTGATCTCATTTAGTGTGGGCAGTTCCAGCCATTTGGCAAATATACGGGCGGAAATACCGGTGGAAGGAAGAAAGCACATATTACACATGGTATCCTGCTGTTCAAGAGATAAAGTGTATAAAGAAAATAGCGTATGGATATGACTGTAATAGGTGGCTTTGCTGCTTTGTCCATCTTTGATTATTTTAATTTTATCTTCGTTGTGGAAAGATGCTTTTTCCACCTGAAGTCTTGTTAATAACTGGTTTGGAGTTGAGATTCCATTTTCCAGAAGTTTTGCTGCCAGTTCCACGGCAAAAGTATGAGCGTGAACAGTTTCGATGATCTTTTCAACTGTTGCCCGGTACGTGTCTGCCTCTGAATAAAATACTGATGCCAGCTGGAAGAGAGCGTTCATATCCGATATTTCTTTTAATGGCAGAGTACAGTATTCATCCAGTTTGCTTCTGGTTGTAAACAAAATCTGGCAGCGATATTTTAATACTACTGACAGAAAGCTGTCCTGTGTGGCAGTGACATTGAAATTGTCTATGATCAACAGAGTATCAGATTTTAGAGAACGCAGGAAGCGGTTGTGCCTTTGGAAACGTTCCTGTTCACTGATTTCTGGTAGATCATCAATAAAATCCATGTCAGTAATATCCTGATGAAGATCACCTGTATATTCTACATATAGAATGTTAGTATAATGTTTTTTGTAATGTTTTGCGTAGGCTTTGGCAAGTTCGCTTTTACCAATACCGGCAATTCCGCAAAGAAAAACATGACGGTTTTCCTCAAGCATGGTACATAATTCTTCCAGTTCTTTATCTCTTCCGATAAAATGACGGCATGGTTTCGGAACCTCACTGTCCATAATATAATCCAGCACAATGGGGGATAAAGCTCCTCCGGCAAGCAACTCCTGATTTTTGGTATTACGTTTGATAAATTGTCGCTCCATGCCAAAAGAAATCAGCTTTGCAAGAAAAAGCAGACGTGAGCTGGCTGGTTTGTACAGCGAAGCCAGATTTTTCTTTTTGGCATCGGAGATGGAGTCATCTTGTATAAATAATGTGTATATATCTTGTATAGCCATATTGCAGTCAGACATCAATGGAAGCAGATTCTGGTGAATGGTTTCTGCCAGCTTTTTCTGATTACTGGGTTTGGAATAGTAGGCAGATATTTTGGGACTGATCTTTGCTTGACCGGTCAGCCAACGACAAACCAGACCATTATCCATAGAAAAATCCTGATTTGCCGGATCATCCATAAAATCTTCAAATAATTCGTATAAAAAATCAGGCTGACTCATTTGATTACTTTCGCTGATATGATTTTTTAAGCAAGTGCTAATAGAAGAAAAATCGCATCGATTCAATAGAAATTCCCCTTTCGTAGTTAAAGATTAAGTATATCCATCATAACACGAACATATATTCGATTCAAGGAAATGCGGATATTTTTAAATTGATTGTGTCAATTTATAATCAATTTCTATTCAATGTGGTTTTCAGGCAGGTTCTGTAAAATAAGCTCAGATCAAACAATAACGGGAGGAGCTTATGCAACAGAATATTGAATTTGAGCGGTGCATTGATTTTCTGGTACGGATGATTGATAAGTACGGCGAAGAAGTCCTCCGGGAGTTGGAGGAAGAAAAACAGAATAAAGAAGAAAAAGAAGCGGCAGTTTCCTGATATACAAAATGTAAATCAGACTGTCGCTTTTTTCGTGTATTTTTAAATCAAATAAATTTTAAAAGCTGATGCAGAGTGTGTGCCTCATTATTCTGGGAAGCGGTAATACGAGTATCAAATGGCTTGAAATGATTCTGTGTATAAAAGCTCAGAAGAAATTCATTATTTTCGCATTCAAGAAACTCCATAACGCCGCCTACGGAATATTTGAGACTGGATATGGTTTCCAGTGCAAATCCCAGTAGAATATTTCCAGGGATCCGTTTCTCCTTTGGAAGAGAATAGTTCTTTCCTAATTGTGCAATCAGGTAAGCTGCTGTGGTATAGGATTGTGTTTCTTCATCCAGAATACTGACACGGGACAATTTCTTTGCCATTGTCTTGCTGATATTTGAAGACCGGACAGAGATTGGCTTTACAGTAATGGAAAAATAGCCAACCAATGAAGCATCTTCGGCATCAAAGACCAGATAAGTGATGGACTGATCTTTTTTAGTAAATTCAATCGCATTATGTAATAAAAAGTATTCCACATCGGGATTTTTGGGACAAGAAAAATCGGAGAGTAAGTCGTAAAGACTTTCCTCTCCGATATATGTCGGTTCGTCTTTATCCAAATATGCCCGAATATTAACGGTAAAATATTTATCAGACATGTTGTTTCTTCCTTTTTGACATTAAAGCTAAGATTTCCTGTGGGTTCGTTAACTGACGTCCGGGAAGTGTCTGCTTTGGTGTGCGGTCACGATCCGCTTCGTCAATTGCTGCGATAAAACGCTTTACGCTGTTTGGATTGGATACGACAAAATTATGAGTAATACTTGAAGTAGCCATACTAACACCTCCTCTTTTTCTGGCTTTTTTGTGTATTTATAGTATATGCAATGTGTGATAAAAACACAATATCAAAAACAGAAATTATTTCTAAATAATTTTCAAGCCGGACATTTATTAGACGCTTCCGGTAAGCGAACAATATTTTCAATCCAATCATTTATAAGTCACCAATGGTGGGCGGGCAATATTTTGATAACAGAAATGCTCTGTATCTAACTTAATTATACGATTGACAGAGAAATGCGTCAATAAGAAAAATAAGCATTGAAAATGGTTGGAATGAGTACTAAAATAAAGTTGGGACATAAAATGAAGGTTACATTATGAAATAATAAGAATTGTAGGTGGAAGGTTTGAACATAGAAGCATATGATGCAGATTCATTGAGAAAGATGGTTAGGTTGCTTGAATATGAGAACAAGATATTAAAAGATAAATTGAAGAAAGCAGGCATTTCATATGAAGAGGTGAATCCTTTTGAAGAAAAAATAGAAAGTGCAGAAGAATATGACCTGGATCAAGGGAATCGTATTGTGAATCCGCCGTATATTACAGAGAAAATGGCAATACGTTTCTTTTCTATGTTTTGGGGAAGAGAAGATGTATATGCCAGAAGAGGAAAGAACGGGGGCTATTTTCCACAGTGTGCGAATCGTTGGAATGACCAGCTTTGCCCTAAACAACGTAAAGAGAAAGTGTTTTGTGATGAATGTGAAAATACTAAATGGATAAGTCTGGATGTAAAAAAAATAATTGCTCATTTGTTAGGCACAAAAGAAGATGGATCAGATGTAATAGGTGTATATCCTTTATTGCCAAATGGTACATGCAGATTTATTGTATTTGATTTTGATAATCACGAAAAAGGAGCAGAGGTTACGGACTTTGCAAATACGGATAATGAGTGGCATAAAGAAGTAGAAGCACTTAGAAAAATGTGTGAGCTTAACGGTATCAGACCTTTAGTTGAGAGATCTCGATCCGGGAAAGGGGCACATGTATGGATTTTCTTTAAAAAGGCAATATCGGCGGCAACGGCAAGAAATTTCGGATTTCTCTTATTGGATAAAGGTTCAACTTCCATCAATCTGAAATCGTTTCATTATTATGATAGAATGTATCCTTCGCAGGATGTGGCAAGCAGCATAGGTAATTTGATTGCATTGCCATTACAGGGACAGGCACTTAAAAACGGAAATAGTGCTTTTGTAGATGAAAATTGGAATGCATATCCCGATCAATGGGAGGCTCTTTTTAATAAAACAAGAAAGCTGGGAATAGAAGATGTTGAACAATGCATGGCAAAATGGCAGGGAGAATTAGCGGAAGCCAGAGGAATGCTTGCCAATGTTGATAAGAATACCAGACCGAAACCATGGAAGAAGAAATATGAGTTTTATAATTCTGATGTTGTGGGCAGGCTGCACATGGTGTTGGGCAATGGAGTTTATATTGATACTTTAAACCTTATGCCAAGAATACAAAATCAGATTCGTAGTTTGGCGGCATTTGATAATCCGGAATTTTACAAAAATAAAAGCCTGGGATATTCTAATTATTATAATTTTAGTGCTGTATATTTAGGTAAAGATATAGATGGATATATACAGATTCCGAGAGGACTGCGTGAAAATGTTATTCAGGAATGTGAAAAAGCAGGCATTTCAGTTGATGTCTCAGATCAAAGAGAAACAGGACAACCTATTAGAGTATCTTTTAAAGGTGATTTGCGAATGCAACAGGAATTAGCAGCAGAAAAATTATTATCACATTCAGATGGGGTTCTGAGTGCAGCAACTGCATTTGGAAAGACTGTAGTATGTAGTTATCTTATTGCAGAGCGAAAAGTAAATACGCTCATTTTGCTGCAAAGTAAAGATTTGCTTAATCAATGGGTTGATGAATTGAATCATTTTTTAGAGATAAGAGAAGAACCACCGGAATATGAAACAAAAACAGGAAGAAAGAAAAAAAGAAGTAGTGTGATAGGCGTTTTGCACGGAAATAAAAATACATTGACAGGGATCATAGATGTTGCAATGGTTGGTTCGATGTACAGCAGAGGGAAATTTAATGAACGAATTAATTCTTACGGAATGGTAATTATGGATGAATGTCATCACGCAGCTTCTAACACATCTATGGAATTATTGCAGAAAATAAATGCAAAATACGTATATGGTGTTTCTGCTACACCTAAACGTGGTGACAGTCTTGATCGGATTATCTATATGTTGCTGGGACCTTTGAGACATAGATTTACTGCGTTGGAGAGGGCTAAGGAGCAAGGGATTGGACATTATTTTGTCCCAAGATACACAAGAGTAGTTGATACTGCAGAAAGCAAGGATAATATTAATAATGCATATAATTTGATTAGTACCAGTAAGGTGCGCAATGAAATGATCGTAGATGATGTTATAACTTGTGTTGCAAGAAAACAAACGCCTGTAATTTTGACAAGATTTAAGGAACATGCAAAATTTTTACATGATGCCTTAAAGGAAAAAGCAGATCATGTATTCCTTCTATATGGAGATAATTCTGATAAGGAAAATGCTGAAATAAGAGTAAGATTAAAGCAGATACCTGAAAATGAATCGCTTATTTTAGTGGCAACTGGTCAGAAAATAGGAGAAGGATTTGATTTCCCAAGACTGGATGTATTAATGCTTGCAGCACCTGTATCTTTTGAAGGACGCCTGGAACAGTATGTAGGTAGATTGAACAGGGATTATGTCGGAAAAGAAGCCGTTTATGTGTATGATTATATCGATTCTCATGTGCGTTATTTTGATAAAATGTATGCAAAAAGATTGAGAACATACAGGAAAACAGGATTTTCAATCTGGACGCAAGAGTTGCAATCTAAACAAATAATAAATGCAATATTTGATTCTGCAAATTATACCGAAAAGTTTGAGCAAGACATTGTAGAGTCAGAAAAAATGGTGGTAATTTCCAGTCCGGATATCAGACAGGATAAAATTGACAGGTTTTTACTACTAATAAAGAAGAGACAAGAAGTAGGGGTAAAGGTCACAGTTATTACAACAGATCCGGAAGATATTACTTACGGAAAGTCGGATGTATGTTATGAATTAATCAGAACAATGCAATTGGTAGGAATAAATGTGATAACAAGAACAGAAGTAGAAGAATGTTTTGCTGTTATTGATGATGAAATAGTATGGCATGGTGGGATGAATCTACTTGGAAAAGCTGATGTCTGGGATAACTTAATGCGTATCAGAAATTCTCAAGTTGCAACTGAATTGTTGGAAATTGCTTTGGGATGTTCTGAGGAGAGGAGAAAAAGTGAATAAAAAGATTAAATGCGATATATATACCAGAGTGTCTACAACCATGCAGGTAGATGGCTACAGTCTGGACGCTCAGAAAGAAAAACTCAAGAGATATGCGGAATTTCAGAATATGGAAATCGTAAATGAGTATTCCGATGAAGGTAAGTCTGGAAAGAGCGTAGAGGGCAGACCGGAATTTCAGAGAATGTTAGATAATATTGAGAATGGAACAGATGAGGTACAGTTTGTACTGGTGTTCAAACTTTCTAGATTCGGTCGTAATGCGGCAGATGTTTTAAATTCTTTGCAGAGGATGCAGGATTTTGGAGTGAATCTGATCTGTGTTGAAGATGGGATTGACAGCTCAAAAGATAGTGGAAAGCTGATGATTTCCGTTCTGTCTGCGGTGGCAGAGATTGAACGAGAGAATATTCTTGTTCAAACAATGGAAGGACGTAAGCAGAAAGCCAGAGAAGGAAAATGGAATGGTGGATTTGCTCCGTATGGTTATGAATTAGTAAATGGAGAATTGCAGATTGCAGAGGACGAAGCAGAGATTATTCGTCTGATCTATGACAAATTTATTCATACCAATATGGGAATCTCTGCGATTGCTGCATGGCTGAACCAGCATGGATATAAAAAGAAAAAGCGACAGAATAATACACTGGACGCATTTGCCTCTTCGTTTATAAAAGGCGTTCTGGATAATCCGGTATACTGTGGAAAGCTAGCTTATGGACGAAGGAAGAACGAGAAAGTATCTGGTACAAGAAATGAATACCGTATTGTAAAGCAGGAAAATTATATGCTGCATGATGGTATTCATGAAGGAATCATTTCAGAAACAGACTGGGAGCTGGCTCATCAAAAACGAGAAAAAACAGGTGTGAAATATGAAAAGACACATAGTCTCGATCATGAGCATATTTTATCTGGAATATTGAGATGCCCATTATGTGGAAGCGGTATGTATGGGAACGTGAACCGAAAGAAAAAGAAAGATGGAACCTTATATAAGGATTATTTCTATTATGCCTGCAAACATCGTCGCCTGGTAGATGGTCATAAATGTGGATATCGTAAACAATGGAGCGAAGAGAAGATTAACAATGCCGTGGAAGAAGTTATTCGGAAACTGGTGAAGAATCCTAAATTTGAAGAAGCAATCCTGAATAAAATCGGTTCAAGAATAGATACAGAAGAAATAGAAAAAGAGATTGAAGGACTGGAAAAACAGCACAGACAGCTGACCGGGGCAAAAGCAAGACTTGGACAGCAGATGGACAGTCTGGATATTATGGATAAATTTTATGAGAAGAAATATCAGGATATGGAGACACGCTTATATCGTCTATATGATGAAATTGAAGGCGTGGAGAACAGTATAGAAGAAGTCAAGAATCGCCTGCTGAATATCCGGCAACAGAAAATATCAGAAGAAAACGTCTATCAATTTCTTTTATATTTTGATAAACTATATGATAAGTTCACCGACCTGGAGAAGAAAGAATTTCTTAACAGCTTTGTAGAACAGGTGGACATTTATGAGCAGGAGCAGCCAGATGGCAGATTCCTGAAGCACATAAAGTTCCGCTTCCCGGTGTATTTCGGAGACAGGGAAACACAGGAACTTTGTTGGGATAACGAAAGTACCGTTGAGACGGTTGTCTTGATGTCAAGGAAAGATAAATAAGTGCCAGAAAGCGGCGTATTTCCGGGCTTTTTCGGAGGTTTGGATTTGAAGCCAGACTTCTGAAAAAGCTCGGTTTTCTTATATGGAAACATATCTACTGTGAAATGTGTGTCAGGTTGTAACCTCGGATTAGATGTCGCGATTTGAGACAGTGGATTAGATGTCAGGGATTTTGGGATGTTTTTTGGAAAATGAAAACGAATGACAACCAATCCGGCAACTCGACCATTTGGGGTGTTTGTAGGCAGTGGAATGGATGTCAAGGAGAATTGGAGGTTGCTTATGATTCTGCATCAGGGAAATAAAAGCATCGAATTTACAATAGTAAACTATCAGTATCCAGAGAAAAGACCATCAAAAGAAGGCTTCGATTATGACGCAAATTGGCTGATGTATAATGGTCTCATAAATTAAGACACTTTTTCGGACAAATATTAATGAATCTGAGAAACAACATTTGAAGAAAAAGCTAATGAGTTGTGTCATAGGTATGGGATAAAACTTAAATGGATTCCAAAGAGACAGATTAAGCTTGAAGAAATAGGCGATCTATTTCGCGGTCCAATGATTCCGCTATTAGCCAAGAAGATTGATACTATTTGGGGTAATAAGAAGTCAAAGTATGTATGAAATGAACAACTTGAAAATAGTTACTTTTGATAGACTGGCAGATAATGTTGTGAAGTTGCAGAATTGTCATTCGTGCTAAACCATGTGTCTGAAACAAATATGAGACGTAAGTTATGAAATGCCTAGAGAGGAATGGTGAAAATGAGTTTAATATACCATTATTGTACATTGGACACGTTTGTTCAAGTTATCAAAAATAAAACTATACGGATGTCAGATTTAAACAAAACGAATGATTATTTGGAAAAAACATGGGGCAAAAGATTTTTGTATGATACTTTATGTGAAGAATTAGAAAAAAATAATATACAGATGAATTTAAAAGAAGGTTATTGGTATTCAGATGAGGCACATACACATCTTGAACAATTACAAAATGATATAGATAGGATGTTGAAGCATCAAACTCTTATTACATGTTTTTCCAAAGACCGAGATAAATTGAGCCAATGGAGAGCATATGCAAATGACGGTTCGGGGATTGCAATAGGTTTTGATTTAAATTATTTGAGGAAAATGGTAAAAAATAGTCAGAATTTTTATATTGGTGAAGTGGTGTATAAAAAGGACAAACAAAAGAAAATTATACGGGAAGAGGTATATGCACCGGCTTTTCAGTACATGAAAAATTTTTTTCAACATGATATGGATAGAGTCTATGGCGATTTTAATACCTATTTTGTTGAAGAGTTTGATATTTTTTGTGAAATACAAGACAATAGCGAGCAGATTTTCTGCTTCTTGAAAAATCCCGCTTTTGAGGAAGAACATGAAGTGAGAATGGTATATAATACCGGAATCTATGAAGATATTGAAATGGAAGAGTTGAAGAAGCTGATGTTGGTTCCACATGAATTTGGAAAAGGAAAGAAAAAATTGATTTTGAAACCAATGGAAGTGCAGCTTAAAGGTGAAAAATTAGTTATGTATGCGGATTTAAACTTTGAACATTGTATTCAAGATGGAATTATTAAAGAAATTGTAATAGGACCCAAAGCAGAGATTACAGATCATGATATACAACAACTTCTTTGTGTTAATGGATTTGATGATATTATTATTCGTAAATCTGATGCATCATATCAATGAGAATATGTTGTTGAAAATGAATTTTTTTGTTAGATAAGCCTTAAGCAGATGCCTGACACCGGAAGAAAAACAAAATGTAAAGAAGGTAACGAAAAATCAACTTCTTTCTTGGGGAGTATTACAAGAACAGGATGGAAAGATGGTTCCGACAAATGGATATATGCTTTTAAACCAAAATGATTTGCAGGAAGCATCTGTGCAGTGTGGAGTATTCAAAGGAACGACCAGAGCTACATTTGTTGATAAAAAGGGATATGGTGGAACTTTGTGTGAACAGATAGATGAAGCATATCAGTTTGTTCTTAGAAATATCCGTATGGGTGCAGAATTTGGTGGTTTGTACCGTAGAGATGTGTATGAACTTCCGATAGATAGCATTCGAGAGTTGATTGCAAATGCAGTTAGCCACAGATCATATTTAGATCCTGGTAAAGTGCAAGTGGCATTGTATGATGATAGATTGGAAATTACTTCGCCGGAAATGCTTATTGGAGGCTTGACAATCGAAGAATTGAAAAATGGTTACAGCCGACCGAGAAATCGAGGAATTGTTAGTGCCCTTGCTTATATGAAGGTAGTAGAGCAGTGGGGAAGTGGTATTCCGAGATTATTTGAAAATTGTGAAAAGGCAGGATTGCGAGAACCGGAACTTATTGAAATGGGTGGTTGCTTTAGAGTAAATATGTACCGGAATACGGAAATCGCAAATGAAAGTATAAATACAGTTACGTCCGGTGAAGATACACTACAAAATGACGCTTTGAATGAGAAAGTTCGGGAGAATTATGGTGAAACAGCGGCAAATATTTTATGCTTGAGAAACCGGAAAACACATTAGATAGTATTGCGAACACGCTTGGTGTCACAAGAAGAACTGTTGAAAAACAGGTAAAGAAACTGAAGAAAGTTGGAATTGTTAGTCGTGTGGGAAGTAATAAAAGTGGGTCTTGGCAAGTTGATATAAAAGAAGGATAGACAGTTATGATTGCGAGCGCATTGCGTTCGCAATCATAATACATAAAAAGGATTGATATAATTATGGGAGGACAAATGATGGCGGCAATAATATCATGGGAACAATTTTTGACATGCAATATTGACACACGAGGAATACAGTTTAAGTTTGAGGATTTATGTCGTCAGTTATTTGTAAATGAATTCCTTGCAGAAAATAAGAAGCAACGTCATTTACATTGCAATCCCAATAATCCGGGACTTGAATCGGAACCTGTTTATGATGAAAAGAATGAGAGATGGATAGGTTATCAAGCTAAATTCTTTGAAAAAAATACAGATTACAGTCAGATTATGGATTCTGTTGAAAATATAGTTAAGTATTACAAGGGGAAAGTTGAACATGTATATCTGTTTTGTAATAAGGCGCTTACGACCAGTTGTGAAAGTTACATAAATATTGTAAAGAAACTTGAGGAGGCGGGTATAACTTTAGAACCGATTACGGATGTTACGATTCTGGATATGGTACGTAAATATTCATATCTTGGATTATATTATTTTGACCAAAATTTTTTGAATATGAAATGGCTTGAGAATCATACGCAGGAAGTATTGAGCAAATTAGGTGAAAGATACAATGACGAATTCAATATAGATACGAGAGCATCCTTATATCTTTCATTGTTTGTACATGACGATAGAGCATTGCAATATTTTAATGAAAAGAAAAGTACGTTGTTAAAAAAAGTAGATGAGTTAGGATGGAGGTATGATTCTTATGCTGAATATCAAGATAAAATTCGAGAAGCAATTAATAAGTTAGAAGCTATTGGAACAGACACAATTTTGAATGTTTTGCAGTGGGATAATAGGATAAAAGAGGTTGTCAAAGAAGATATCGATGATTTTGAGAAACAAATGTCAGAGTGTAAGGAACAGAGAGCGAGGTTATTAACGAAATTACGGGAGAAGAATAGTCATGATTCATCTGAAGAATTGAACCGAATAGATGATAAGATTGATAAATTGTATACGCTGATAGAACTTGCGTCAGGACTGCAAATTCAAGAAAATGAAAAGGCAATTTTACAAGGAAAGTTCCTTTTTGTGGAGGGAAAAGCAGGAGTAGGGAAATCGCATACATTTGCAAATGAAGTGTTAGAATTATTAATGAAAAAGCACTATGCGTTGCTTATGCTTGGGGGCGACTATCTTGATGACTGTCCTATACAGGAACAAATTGCGTCCAACCTTCGCATAAACTACTCGTTTGAAGAATTAATAGATATTCTGGAAGTTTGGGGCTCTGTAAACAATTGTATTGCTCCTGTTTTTGTAGATGCATTGAATGAAACATGGAATTTAACATTATGGAAAAATGGAATACCGTCAATTTTTAATAAAATACAGGAAATGGAACATGTGCGTCTTGCAGTGTCCTTCAGAGAAGAATATAAAAAACAATTATTTGCAGATTTAAAAATGGATAAATATGAAGTATGCCATATCCGGCATAGAGGATTTGATGAAAATTCTATTGAAGCGGCACAAAAATTTATGGATCATTATGGGATTCCTTTTACACCATTACATTTATTTACGACAGGAATTACAAATCCATTATTTTTGACACTATATTGTAAAACATATCAGGGTGATGAAGTGAATTTGCCAACATTGTATGATAGAATTTTGCAATATGCTAACAGAAATATTCATCGAGTGTTATTAACAAATATAAGAGCAGCAGGGTATGATTCGACAGAGGATTTGGTCACACCAGTTGTTAGTGGGATTGCAGAATATATATTATCCACAGGAAAAAGAGTATTTACCAAGCAGGAACTTATTCAATTATCGGTATGGAATGATTTGGGCTTAAATGCTCGCCCTTTTATTACACAAATGATTAGAGAAAATGTTTTACATAGCTATGTATATTCTGAAGAAGAGAGAATATACTTTTCCTATGATCAAATGAATGATTATTTTTGCTCAAAGGAGATTATGTCTATATGTAAAACAAAGGATGCGGTTATTGAATATTTGATAAATGATGTATTGTCTATTAAAGATGGAGAAATAGGTAAATACGGAAATCGTGATTTATTTATCAATACGTGTGCTTTGTATGCAGAAAAATATCAAGAAGAGTGTATTGGTATTATTGATGCAATAGAAAATGAACATGATAGAAATGATTTGTTTGACAGCTTTGTGGATTCACTTCAATGGAGAAAGAATATTTCGATTACTGTTGAAGATTTATTAGTAATGTTTTCAAAATATTCTGCCGGAATTGAGAATGTATGGGAAATGTTTATCTCAAACAGTGTTAAGATTACTAATTCATTAAATGCAGAAGCGTTGCATGAAGTTTTGTTGAATTATCCATTAAATAAGAGAGATTATTTATGGACGAGATATATTAATGGCTTAGAGCAGGATTCTGAAAATAGAATTGTTCAGCTAATTAATATGTATGATAAGGGGGAACAACTTAAATTTTCAGATATAAAACAAAAGGAACTTTTACTTATATTATTTGGTTGGTGTCTGTCGTCTTCAAATCGGTGGTTTAGAGATGTTACATCAAAAGCAATGATAGAAATTTTAAAAGAAGATTTTCCGTTGTGTGAATACTTGCTCACAAGATTCCAAGGAGTTAATGATCCATATATAATTCAAAGATTGTATGGTATTGTTTTGGGCGCCTGTTTAAAACGGAAACAGGTAAATAAAGAAATATTCCAATCGTTAGTAGCGTATGTATATGGCGAAGTATTTGATTGTGAGAAAGTATATCCGGATATTTTACTAAGAGATTATGCAAGGCTGATTATTGAAAGATTTGTATATGAATTTCCAAGTGAGTCAGTTAAATTTGATAGCGATAAAATTACTCCACCATATCATTCTGCTGATATACCAGAGATAGAAGAACAGGGATATTTAAATGGAAATTTTGAAGGAGGAACATACTCGATAATTAGTTCGATGAAGTTTGAAGGTATGGGAATGTATGGTGATTTTGGCCGATATGTGTTCCAATCGGCATTATCTTCCTTTGAAATTGAGCGCAAAAAGATATTTAATTATGCGGTTTATTTTGTATTACATGAATGCGGATATGAAGAAAAGTTTTTCGGGGAATATGATAGGCATTTAGGAAGGTACAACTATAACCGACACAATGTGGCAAAGTTGGAACGTATAGGAAAAAAATACCAATGGATTGCAATGTATAATATTCTTGCACGGGTATCTGACAATTGTGCAAAAGTAGACCGTTTTGAAAAAAAGGAAGAGGTATTTGAGGGGGCATGGGATCCATATGTCAGAGATTTCGATCCTACGTTAAATAAGCATTTTATGTTGTGTCAAGATGCTCCGATTTTTCAATGTGTTGAAGAACACTTTAAAGCTTCGAGAGAAGAAAACATAAGGACATTTCCGCATGGTAAGGTTGAGGAAAATGAATGGATTGATTCAATGTCAATGTTTTTTGAATTACAAAAAGAAGATTTAATTCTGACAGATACAAATGGAGTTCAATGGGTGGTCCTTACCAAATATGCAGATACAGATAGAAATAATTTGGCAAGTGACAAATTGCTAAATTGGAATTGGTTATATGGATATTTTGTTACGGATGAACAATTGGTACTCTTGGATAAGTATGCTAAGAAAAAAGTAAATATGCTTGATAGCAATATAACATGGATTCCGGAGACATACACTTTGTATAGTCGTGAATTTCCTTGGTCACCAGGAAGTAAAGACTTCAGAGAACTATTTTGGAAAAATATTGAAATCAGAACTGGTGAAAAAGAGCTGGTTACCGAAAAATGTGAAGTTCCGGATTTTTCTAAATTTGAAAACTTACTAAAAAAATATACTTCCGATAATTGTGAAAACAGTAGTGAGAAACAAGATAGTGATAAAGGAATTGTAATTCCTATGAGAGAGGAAACTTATACAAAAGAAATTGACATAGTGGAGAATGTAGGTGAAATTCTATCTGCAACAGGATATTTACTTTGGGAGGAGGAATACGATGCCTCAAAGGAAGAAGCTATTTCGTATGGTGTTCCGTGTGCAGAGATTGTTGAAAAAATGAAATTGTGTCAATTAGAGTATGATGGATATTATTATGATCAGGAAGGACAGCTTGCATTTTTTGATACGGCATTGACAAAACAAAAGGCCGGAATCATTATTCGAAAGGATATATTGGATAAATTCTTGTTACAGATGAAAATGCAATTGGTGTGGTTTGTCAATGGCTCAAAGGAGATACATTTAAATGACTTGAGTATAGGCAAATACAGTGATTGGACTGGAGTGTTAAAATATGATGGTGTTCAAGCCGTAGGAGAAATTTACAGAACGGAGCGAATGTACGAGTAGATTCCGATGTGAACTGCTAAAAAATAGAAATGGATTCTGTACTACCCAAGTTGTGATACAAACTGGTGCAGATGATATTAATTTGAAAGTTGACATAGGAAGTGACAACGAGGTGACTGTTTTGTGGCAGGGATAGCCGGAAATTAAAAGCACTCCATTACGACAAGGACGGCTTTGTGCTCTATCAGAAAAGACTTGATAACAATGGTCGTTTTCAATGGCCGCGCAATGCTTCGGAAAGTAGAAAACTTTGTTCAATACATGAAGTTATGATAACTCGTTCACATTTGATATAAAGGAAAAATATACGATGAACACATTAGATTTTTATAACAGAAATGCTCGAGATTTTATTTCTAACACAATCTTAGTAGATTTTCAAGCTACGCAGGATAGATTTTTGACATATTTAGGTTTAAATGCTCAAATCCTCGATTTCGGTTGCGGTTCCGGTCGTGATACAAAATATTTTTTGGAACATGGTTTTCAAGTGACAGCGATAGACGGTTCAGAAGAACTATGCCGGCTTGCAAGCGAATATACAGGTATTGAAGTAAAACAGATGTTGTTTCAAGAACTGAAGGATATAAATCATTACGACGGCATCTGGGCATGTTCATCCATCCTGCATTTGCAGAAAACAGAGTTAAAACAAGTCTTGAAAAAGATGGAACAGGCATTAAGAAGCAACGGAATTGTTTATACGTCATTTAAATATGGAACTTTTGAGGGTGAAAGAAACGGACGTTATTTTACAGATATGACAGAAGAGACTTTTGCAGATATGCTTAAAAATGTCGAAGGATTAGTAGTTGAAGAACAATGGATTACAACAGATGTACGTCCGGGACGAGGTGAAGAACGATGGCTCAACTTGATTTTGAGGAAAATATAAGTGGTGATGAATGTAATAAAGAAGTTCCTTTGAAACCAATTACAATAGAAATCACTGACGTAATGACTGGAGACAGAAATCAAAGTCGATTTTTATATTATCAGTTAAAGATGAGTATGATGCAGGCGAAGCAAATAGACATTATTGTTTCGTTTTTGATGGAATCCGGTATCCGCATGATTTTAAAAGATTTAAAATCTGCATTAGACAGAGGTGTTAGGATTAGAATTCTTACCGGAAACTATTTGGGAATTACGCAGCCTTCTGCATTGTATCTGATAAAAAAGGAATTGGGAAATCGTGTAGATTTACGATTTTATAGCGATAAATCAAGGTCGTTTCATCCAAAGTCCTACATATTTCATTATGAAAACGTGAATGAAATTTATATTGGTTCCTCTAATGTATCGAGAAGTGCATTGACATCAGGAATTGAGTGGAATTATCGATTCAGCAGTGTGATGGATAAAAAGAATTTTGACCTGTTTTATGATACCTTTGAGGATTTGTTTTATCATCATTCGGTCATAATAGACGATGAAGAATTAAACAGATATTCAAAGAATTGGCATAAACCGGCAGTAGCCAAAGACTTAGCAAGATATGATGATACAGAAGAAAATCCAGATACAAAGGTCGAAGTGTTATTCCAACCACGAGGAGCACAAATCGAAGCTTTATATGCCCTGCAGGACAGTCGGAATGAAGGGGCTGTGAAAGGACTGGTGCAGGCGGCGACAGGTGTTGGTAAGACATACCTTGCAGCTTTTGATTCTGTAAATTATGACAAGGTGCTTTTTGTTGCACATAGGGAGGAAATATTAAAGCAGGCAGCAGTATCATTTAAAAATGTACGTCACTCTGATGATTATGGATTTTTTGATGGAAAGCAAAAGGATATAGATAAATCCGTTATATTTGCTTCAGTGGCAACATTGGGGAGAAACGAATATTTGACAGATGAATATTTTCCCGAGGATTATTTTGATTATATTGTAATTGACGAGTTCCACCATGCAGTAAATGAACAGTATAAGCGTATTGTGAGTTATTTTAAACCCAAATTTATGCTTGGACTAACTGCAACACCGGAGCGAATGGATGGGAAAAATATTTATGAGCTATGTGATTATAATGTGCCTTATGAGATTTCATTGAAAGAAGCAATCAATAAGGGTATGTTAGTACCGTTTCATTATTATGGTATATATGATGAAACGGATTATTCGGGTTTGCACTTGGTAAAGGGTAGCTATGACAAAAATGAATTGACAGATATTTATACCAAAGGAAAGTACAGTTTACA
>PVML01019135.1_pt1 | contig 90735 bp, 92 predicted proteins | sample 1853371 | NCBI WGS metagenome assembly PVML01 (sample SAMN08533508, study PRJNA380276) | Human gut metagenome, whole genome shotgun sequencing project. | isolation source: participant 1, chromium library | host: Homo sapiens | collected 2017 | reverse complement strand
AGGATAGGTTTTAAAAAGATGGATTTAGTATTTGACTGTATGCAGTTTTGAAGGTATAATATCTTCTGATGGCCCGGTGGCTCAGCTGGTTAGAGCGCCGCCCTGTCACGGCGGAGGTCGTGGGTTCGAACCCCATCCGGGTCGCTGAAGCTGAAAAGTTTCAAAACAATTTAATAAATGGGATCTTAGCTCAGCTGGGAGAGCATCTGCCTTACAAGCAGAGGGTCATAGGTTCGAGCCCTATAGGTCCCATTATGGATGGATTCCCGAGTGGCCAAAGGGGACAGACTGTAAATCTGCTGCAAATTGCTTCGGTGGTTCGAATCCACCTCCATCCATTGTAGATAAGATATTTATCCACAGTATCAACAAGTTAATAACGTCGCGGGGTGGAGCAGTCTGGAAGCTCGTCGGGCTCATAACCCGAAGGTCGTAGGTTCAAATCCTGCCCCCGCAACTCGAGTAATAATTTACTCAAATGCCCAGATAGCTCAGTTGGTAGAGCAGAGGACTGAAAATCCTCGTGTCGCTGGTTCGATTCCGGCTCTGGGCACTTTGTATGTAAGAGTGATCTTGCTACAAAGAATGGGGTATTAGCTCAGTCGGTAGAGCACTTGACTTTTAATCAAGTTGTCCGGGGTTCGAATCCCCGATGCCTCATGAATATGAATCGCCATTTAACATTGCGTTAGGTGGCGATTTTTTTATTTCCAAAAATCTTATTTTTACCTTAACAAACGGGCTGAAAGGGTGACAAAACCAGCAAAATAGGGTAGAATAGAACTATCTTTAGACTCAGGGAGGTAAGGATCATATGAAAAAAAAGATAGTTACCATTAGCAGACAGTACGGAAGTGGTGGAAGATATATCGGAGAGAACCTGGCAAAAGCAATGGGTGTTCCGTGTTACGATGAGAAGCTGATCGATATGGTTGCAAAGGAAAGTGGATTTGCACAGAGTTTTGTAGCTGAGAAAGGTGAGAGAATGACAGGCAGTCTGTTATTTAATATTGCCAGCAGCCTTTCATTTGCCAATAATGTATTTTCAAACAACAACGGTGTGACATTGCAGGATGAGATCTATTTTACACAGAATCGTATTATCAAAGAACTGGCTGATAAAGGACCATGTGTGATCGTTGGAAGATGTGCAGATTACATTTTAAGAGAGAGAGAAGACTGTCTTAATGTATTCATCTTTGCGGATAATGAGAGCAAGATCGAACGTGCAGAGAAATACTTTAACATTACCAGAGAGGAAGCACCGGCAGTCTTAAAGAAAAAAGATAAAGCCCGTGCAAATCATTATAAATATTATACAGATCAGGAATGGGGCATGGCTTCCAATTATGATCTGTGTCTGAACAGCGGTCTGATCGGTATAGAGGGTTGTGTAAAAGCAATTCAGCAGGTACTGGAGCTGACTGAATAGTGGAAAGGATTTCCTGAATGGGGCATAATATCCATATAAAAAAGGAAACTGCAATCTATGCAGTCTGTCTGGCAGTTTTATTCTGCCTGTTTGCATGGAGACAGTTCTTTGGATTCAATAAAAATGATGAGATTTTTTACATCAGCACGGTGTATCGTTTTTTCCAGGGGGATGCCATGCTGGTGGACGAGTGGAATAATGTGCAGTTATTTGCATTGATTACCTATCCGATCTACTGGCTGATCCGTCTGGTTCATAATTCCAACGAAGGAATTATATTGATCTTTCGAATGGCATATCTGGTATTTCAGGCACTTGTGTCTGTGTGGTGTTTCTGCAGACTGAAGCGATTTGGTTGGATTCGTATCCTTCCGGCATTATTCTATTTTGTGACAACGCCGTATAATATTAACAGCATGTCGTATAATACACTGGCATTTGGCTTTGTGCTGTTGGTGCTGGTGACATTGGCAGGCAGTGAGAAGCTGTCTGTGTCCATGTGTATTCTGTGCGGAATGTTTACCGCAGGAGCTGTGTTGGCAAATCCGTATGTAGTAATTCTGTTTTTACTGTATGGAGTGATCTGTGTGGTTTCTGCAGTCTGGAGTCATCACACAAAGAACAGCTGGAAGCAGTGTCAGCAGAGGATTCCCGATGCGCTGAAGATCAGAACCTACTTTTTTATGGGTGTAGGAGCATTTCTGATCCTTTTAGTGTTTGTCTGGTTCGTATTTTCCAGAGGAACCCTGGATGAGATCCTGGAATGTTTTGAATATATTGTGATGGATACAGAGCGGCAGAAGTCGTTCTGGGAGAAGCTGGCGAAATACTTTATCCGGATCCATCGGTATTATACAGGGCTGGTTTATCTGACAGCTATTCTGTCGGTTATATATCTGATTGCCAGGAAAGCCGGAAAACAGGTCTCTGGAGCGCTTTATATGATCACTGAGGCAGTTGCAGCCGGTGGATACATTATTTATTATGGATTCTGCTGGGAGATGGTTGGTATCAACTATATGCTGGTTCCGCTGACCTTTGTAGGATTGCTGGCATATGTAACATCAGAAAAGAAAGACCGCTATGTGTTCTATGGGTGGTTTCTGCCAGGTGTGTTCTATACTTTACTGGCGCATTTTGCAACCAATACAGGAATCCTGACCATGTCAGCATCCTGTATGATTCCATCAGCGGCATCACTGGTGCTGATCGGACAGCATATGCAGGCAGCTAAAGAGAGCTGGCCAGTAAAGCAGCCGAATGGATATGATACAGCTTTGATGCAAGAATCACATAAATATAGTGCTGTATGTGGAACCGTACTGGCGGTACTGATCGCGGTACAGTTTGTAGGCGGGATCTGGCAGCGTGTGACTTATGTATGGGGAGATGAGAAGCTTCCAAAGCTGACAGTGGCAGCAGAAGAAGGTCCGTTAAAAGGAATTCATACCTCAGAAGAGAACAGTTTTCTTTATGAAGATGTAATGCAGGATATGGAAGACCTGCAGCTGACCAGAGAGGATAAATTATTTGTGGTGGGCATTGCACCGTGGATGTATCTTAATACAGAAGCAGAGTGTGCAGCCTATTCTACATGGGAAACACTGGAGACAGATCCGTTGATCTTCACATATTATGAGGTGAGACCGGAAAAACAGCCGACAGTGATCTATTGTTATGATTATTATGAAAGTATTCTTGATACAGAATTCGGGACTGCTTTTCTTAATAAAGGATATGAACCTATGATGATGAGACGCGGATTGGTATTACTGCGTCGGTAAGGAGAAGAAAATGATTGATTTTAATGTACCGCCCTATGTGGGAACTGAACTGAAATATGTGGCAGAAGCAGTAGAGAAGAATCATAAGATCTGTGGTGATGGACCATTTACCAAACGCTGCAATGCATGGCTGGAGGAGAAGACAGGGACGTCAAAAGCGCTTCTGACGACTTCCTGCACGCATGCCACCGAGATGGCAGCACTGCTGGCTGATATCAAAGAAGGGGATGAGGTGATCATGCCATCCTATACCTTCGTATCGACGGCAGATGCATTTGTACTTCGTGGAGCAGTTCCGGTATTTGTAGATATCCGTCCAGATACTATGAATATTGATGAAAATAAGATCGAGGCAGCCATCACAGAGAAGACCAAAGCGATCGTGCCGGTTCATTATGCCGGTGTGAGCTGTGAGATGGATAAGATCATGGAGCTGGCAAAAAAATATAATCTGATCGTCATTGAAGATGCAGCGCAGGGAATTTTAAGTACTTATAGAGGAAAAGCTCTGGGAACAATCGGTGATTATGGATGTCTCTCTTTCCATGAGACCAAGAATTACAGTATGGGTGAAGGCGGTGCACTGCTGATCAAGAATCCAGAAGATGTGGAGCGGGCAGAGATCATCCGTGAAAAGGGAACCAATCGTGCGAAATTCTTCCGCGGTCAGATCGATAAATACACTTGGGTAGATGCAGGTTCTTCCTATCTGCCGGGTGACATGAATGCCGCCTATCTGATGGCACAGTTAGATGCGGCTGATATGATCTTTGATGATCGTATGAATAGCTGGAATCTCTATTATGAACTGCTGAAGCCACTGGCAGATGCAGGTAAGATCGAGCTTCCGCATATTCCGGAGCATTGTACACACAATGCCCATATGTTCTATATCAAAGCAAAGGATCTGGAAGAGCGTACAGCACTGATCAGTTATCTGAAGGAGCATGAAGTACAGGCTGTCTTCCATTATATTCCGCTGCACAGCGCACCGGCTGGACAGAAATTTGGACGGTTCCATGGAGAAGATGTCTATACTACCAAAGAGAGCGAGCGTCTGGCAAGACTTCCGCTGTTCTATGGTCTGAAAGAAGAGCAGGTTCGTTATATTGCAGAGCAGGTGCTCAATTTCTATAAATAATAATACGAGGCAGTATATGAAAAAAATAGTTATTATTGGAGCAAATGATTTTCAGAATCAGCTGATCCTGAAAGCAAAGGAGATGGGATTCGAGACCCATGTATTTGCATGGCAGGATGGTTCCATCGGTGAGCGGACCGCGGACCATTTTTATCCGGTCAGCATTGTGGAGATCGATGAGATCCTGGAAAAATGCAGAGAGATCAAACCGGATGCAGTGGCAACCATCGCATCGGATCTTGCGAATATTACCGTCAGCAAAGTGGCAGCAGGCTTAGGACTTCCGGGAAATACACCGGAATGCATTGAACTGTCCACGAATAAATATGCTATGAGAAGCGCATTTCTGAAAGCGGGACTCCCCACACCGAAATTCTACAAGGTGGATCGGGTGATACCGGAACTGATGGAGATGGAGCTTCCGGTTATTGTAAAACCAACAGACCGTTCCGGAAGCAGAGCGATTACCAAGATTACGGCTTATGACCAGCTGGAAGAAGCGATCAAAGAAGCAGTGGAGCAGTCTTTTGAAAAGAAAGCCATTGTGGAAGAATATATCGAGGGAGATGAGTACAGTTATGAGACCATCTCTTATCATGGAACACATACCAATCTGGCGGTGACGAAGAAATACACCACAGGTGCTCCGCATTTTATTGAGACCGGGCATGTACAGCCCAGTGGTCTGTCAGAAGAGATGCTTAAAAAGGTTCGTTCTGTCATGTATCCGGCGTTGGATGCGTTGAAGATCACAGACGGTGCTTCTCATGGAGAATTTCGGATCACGCCGGAAGGAGATGTGCGGATCATTGAGATCGGTTCCCGCATGGGCGGAGACTGTATCGGTTCTGATCTGGTACCGCTGTCCACCGGTTATGATTTTATGGAAATGATTGTGGATGTGGCATGTGGCAAATCGCCGAAGATCGTGCCAAAGACCGGTCCGAAAGAAGCGCGGATCCGTTTCCTCTTCACGATGGATGATGTGGAAGAGATGAAACAGTATGAGAAAGAGCATCCGGAGGAGATCTACCGGATCAGTGAGCTGGATCTGTCCCATCTGGGGCATGTATCTGATAGCTCCACCAGACTGGGATATTATATTACAGTCAAAGAATTGAGTTAGAAAAGAGGAGCAGAATGCTTTATTCGGTAGTTATTCCCTGTTATCGTTCAGATCAGACCATTGAGCATGTGGTGGATCAGACCAGAGAAGAGATGGTAAGACTTGGAAGGGCAAATGTGGAATTTGTACTGGTCAATGATTGTTCCCCGGATGGGGGAAAGACGATACAGGTGCTGCGGAAAATGGCAGCAGAACATCGGGATGTGAAGGTCATCGATCTTGCCAGAAATTCTGGTCAGCACAATGCACTGATGGCAGCTTTGCGTCATGCAGATGGAGATGTGATCATCGGAATGGATGATGATGGACAGACCCATCCGTCCCAGCTGGGCAAGCTGTTCGAGACCTTTGATCAGGGCTATGATCTGGTCTATGGCTATTACCCGGAGAAAAAACATAACTGGTTTCGAAATCTGGGAAGTAAATTCAATGACCTGACGATCAATATGATGATCAACAAACCGAAGGATGTGCGGACTTCCAGCTATTTTTTAGTTCGGAAATTTGTAAGAGATTATGCGATCCAGTATAAGGGCTCCTATACGTATCTGTTGGGACTGTTTATGCGCTGCACACAGAATATTGCCAGCGTTCCGATCAGACATTTTGAAAGAGAAGTCGGGGAATCCGGTTATACACTGGGACAATTGATCCGCCTGTGGTCCAGCGTACTCGGATTTTCTGTAATTCCGCTGCGTATGGCATCTATTGCAGGATTTTTCTTTGCCGGTGTGGGCTTTATCATGGCGATCGTGGTATTTCTAATGAAATTTATGCGGCCGGATATGTCTATGGGCTGGCCATCTCTGATGTGTGCCATCACATTTTTCTTCGGACTGAACTTTATGTTCCTTGGCATGATCGGTGAGTATCTGGGAAGAATGTTCCTGGGAATGAACCGGGAGCCACAGTATGTCATTAAAGCAATGTACAATGTATCTGCCAGCGCTGAGTGCGATGTGGATATAGACCGGGAAGTGAACCGGGGAGAGGAGATTTTCTGATGCAGGAAGAGAAAAAACCATCCCGTGGCAAGGTCATGGGTCTTCTTGCGGTGTCATTGGTTATCCAGAGCTTAAGTTCTGTATTTATCAAATATGCTGGCACCTATGAGACCATGTCCAAAGAATTTATCATCTTTTATGTGCTGGCAGTGGGATGCCTGGGTGTCTTCGCAATCATGTGGCAGTTTTTGCTGGAATGGTTGCCGCTTACCACTGCATATCTGCGGAAAGGAATCCTATATATTCTGATCCTGGCGTGGTCAGTTATATTGTTTGGAGAGAAAGTCACGATTCCGAATATTATCGGAAGCATCATTATTATAGCGGGGATCAGTTTGCATGGAATGGATGAACATTAGTTATATTCTGGCATTTCTGGCAGTGTTTGTGGCATCAGCATCACAGATTCTCCTGAAACAGTCAGCAGAGACAGAACATAAGAACATTATTACCAAATTTCTGAACTGGAGAGTGATCCTTGGATATGGACTGCTGTTCGGAACGACAGTTCTGAATGTATTTGCCTATCGGGGAATCGAGCTGAAGGTAACACCCATGATCGAGGCTACCGGAATCATCTGGGTGACTCTTCTGGCGGCGAGTATCTTAGGGGAGCGTCCCACAAAGAGAACGATTCTTTCTATTGTGATCACAGTCATTGGTATCATCGTATTTTCGTTGTAGGTCTATGAGTGAGTTAGTAAAAACACTGAGAAATTATGCGGATTCTGACTATCTTCCCATGCATATGCCGGGTCACAAGAGAAGACTTGGTGCCGGGGAGATGGGCGATCCGTTTTTTATTGATATAACTGAAATTGAGGGCACTGACAATCTGCATCATGCGGAAGGAGTGCTGAAATATGTGCAGGAACAGGCGGCAGAGCTTTATCATTCAGAGGAGACGCATTATCTGGTAAATGGAAGTACCTGCGGAATACTGACGGCCATCAGCGGCTGTGTAAGCCGGGGAGGAACGATCCTGCTGGCAAGAAACAGTCATAAATCTGCTTATCACGGTGTGATGCTGCGGGATCTTAACGTCAAATATCTTTATCCACAGTCTACGGGGGATCTGGGGATAAATGGAGCCATTGACCCGGCAGATGTGGAAAAGATGCTTGAGCAGGATCCTTCGATTCAGGCAGTGATGATCACTTCGCCTACTTATGACGGTGTGGTGTCTGATGTGCGAAAAATCGCAGAAATCACTCACAAAAAAGGCATTCCGCTGATCGTGGATGAAGCGCATGGGGCGCATTTTCCATTTTCGGAACAGTTTCCGGAGGATTCTGTGACAGCGGGAGCAGATGTGGTGATCCACAGCCTTCATAAGACGTTGCCATCGCTTACACAGACGGCGCTCATTCATTTTAATGGGAATCGGATCGACAGGGAGCGGCTTCGGTATTATCTGACAGTCTACCAGTCCAGCAGTCCTTCTTATATTCTGATGAGCAGTATGGACCTGTGCATGGACTGGGTGCGGGAACACAGACAGGCATTTGAGGATTTTTGCGGACGGTTAAAAGATTTCCGGGAAATGTTGGGATCCATGAAGTATCTGGAACTGCTGGAAGTGCCGGGGATGGACAGGAGTAAGATCCTGATCTCTGTACGGCGTACTTCCATGAGCGGAGAAAACTTAAGCGACCGCCTGCGGCAGAACTATCATATTGAACTGGAGATGGCGGCGCTGACCTATGTGTGTGCGATCACTACTGTGGCAGATGGTGAGGACGAACTGAAACGGTTCGGACAGGCACTGCTGGCGATTGATGCGGATCTGGGAACGGAAGCATCCAAGGTTCAGGAAAAGTCCAGATGGCTGGTGCCGCAGCAGGATCGAGTGATCTCCACAGAGCAGGTCATTTCCATGGGACAGGCGCAGGAGCAGCCGTCCATGTGGATGTCATTATATGAGGCAGAAGGTTCCATAAGTGCTGGTTTTGTGACGCCTTATCCACCGGGGATTCCGGTACTGACGCCGGGTGAACGGGTGAGCAGAGCGATCATTGAACGGCTGGAAGCATGTGCTGCAGATGGTCTTGTGGTGGAAGGATTTAACGAGGGGGCAGTCAAGGTACTGTGTTCAGTGACTGCAAAAGCTATGAATGAGAGAGGATAACAAATGGGTAAGATCATATGCCTGATGGGAAAGAGCTCTTCAGGAAAAGATACAATTTATAAAAATCTGATGGAAGACAAGTCACTGGGACTTCGGAAGCTGATCCCCTACACGACCCGCCCCATGCGGGAAGGGGAGCAGGAAGGTGTGGAATACCATTTTACAGATGAAGCCGGACTTGCACGTCTTCAGGAAGAAGACCGGGTGATCGAGATCCGGGCATATAATACGGTCTATGGTGTATGGAAATACTTTACGGTGTGGGAAGAACAGATGAATCTGGAGAGGGAATCTTACTGCCTGATCGGTACACTGGAAGCCTGGAATGCCATGTGCCAGTATTTTGGCCGTGAGAAGATGATCCCTGTCTATATTGAAGTGGAGGATGGGACGCGTCTGATCCGTGCTGTCGAGAGGGAACAGACCCAGGAGCATCCGGGATACGAAGAGCTGTGCAGGAGATTTCTGGCAGACGCGAAGGATTTTTCCGAAGAAAATCTTAAAAATGCCGGAATCATCAGACGATTTGAAAATAAAGACATGAACGCATGCCTTGAAGAGATTAAACTTTTCATTCAAAAAGCCATTTTAATATGATACAATATAACGAGGAGGTGGAAATATGCCGGGATTTTCTGATGTATTAGGACATGAACAGACGATTGCGCACATGAAGAGTGCCATCGAAGCAAATAAAGTATCTCATGCGTATCTTCTGGCAGGCGAGAAAGGATCAGGCAAGAAGATGCTGGCCGGTATATTTGCCAGAACGCTGCAGTGTGAAGCCCATGGATCTGAACCATGTGGGAAATGCCACTCCTGCATACAGGCAGAGAGCGGCAATCAGCCGGACATTATCTATGTGACCCATGAGAAGCCGGGAAGTATCAGCGTAGACGATATCCGCGGACAGGTAAACGGGGATATTCAGATCAAACCGTACAGCAGTCCGTATAAAATATATATTATTGATGAAGCGGAGAAACTGACCCAGCAGGCACAGAATGCTCTGTTGAAGACCATTGAAGAGCCGCCTGCCTATGCGATCATTATGCTGCTGACCGCCAATGAAGGTATGCTTCTGCCGACGATCAAGTCCCGCTGTGTGACATTGACCATGAAGCCGGTGCCGCTGCCACTGATCCGTCAGTATCTGATGGAGGAACTGCAGATCCCTGATTATCGTGCAGACATCTGCGCCGCATTTTCACAGGGAAATGTAGGAAAAGCAAAGCGTCTGGCTTTGTCTGACAGCTTCGGAGAGATGCTTGAGCATGCACTTCATATGGTAAAATATATTTCTGAGATGGAACCCTCCGACCTGGTGGAGGATCTTAAGAAGATCAATACATACAAGATGGACATTCAGGATTATCTGGATCTTCTGACCGTATGGTATCGGGATGTGCTCATGTTCAAGGCAACCTGTGATGCAAATAATCTGGTATTTTCCAACGAACTGAACAGCATCCGTGACAAGGCAAAAGACAGCTCCTACGAAGGACTGGAATGTATTATTAAAGCGCTGGAGAAAGCAAAGGTAAGGCTCAATGCAAATGTAAACTTTGATATGGCCATGGAACTGCTTCTCCTGACAATGAAGGAGAACTGATATGATAAAGGTAATAGGCGTTCGTTTTCGTCAGGCTGGAAAGATCTACTACTTTTCGCCGGGAAAGCTGAAGATCAACCGTGGAGACCATGTGATCGTGGAGACTGCCCGCGGTGTGGAATATGGTTATGTGGTGGTTGGCAACCGTGATGTAGAGGATGACCGTGTAGTGCAGCCACTGAAGCCGGTGATCCGTATGGCAACAGAGCAGGATGACCAGCAGGCAGCAGCCAATAAGGAAAAAGAAAAAGAAGCATTTAAGATCTGCAAGGAAAAGATCAAGAAGCATGGGCTGGAGATGAAGCTCATCGATACAGAGTACACCTTTGATAATAACAAAGTGCTGTTTTACTTTACCGCTGACGGAAGAATTGATTTCCGTGAACTGGTGAAAGATCTGGCATCTGTGTTCAAGACCCGTATTGAGCTTCGGCAGATCGGTGTCCGTGATGAGACCAAGATCCTGGGCGGCATCGGCATCTGCGGAAGACCGCTGTGCTGCAATACCCATCAGTCGGAGTTCCTGCCGGTATCGATCAAGATGGCAAAGGAGCAGAATCTGTCTCTGAATCCGACCAAGATCTCCGGTGTGTGCGGGCGACTCATGTGCTGTCTCAAGCATGAGCAGGAGACCTACGAGGATCTGAACAGCCGTCTGCCGGGCATTGGTGATTATGTGACTGCCCGTGATGGAAGTAAGGGAGAAGTAAGCTCGGTGAATGTGCTCCGTCAGCTGGTCAAAGTGATCGTTACTCTGGAAAATGAGGAAAAAGAGATACGTGAATACAAAGTGGAAGAACTGAGATTCAAGCCAAGACGCAAGAAAGAAAAGGGCGGAAAGAATCAGAACCACGGACATGATTTCCAGGACAAAGAGCTGAAGGAACTGGAAGCGCTGGAGAAAAAAGAAGGAAAATCCAAGTTAAATGACAAATAAGACCGGAACATTGTATCTGTGTGCAACTCCCATCGGTAATCTGGAGGATATGACTTACCGGGTGGTGCGGACATTGAATGAGGTGGATGTGATCGCAGCGGAGGATACGAGAAACAGTATCAAGCTTTTGAATCATTTTGACATCCATACTCCCATGACCAGTTATCATGAATATAACAAAATAGAAAAGGGACGGATCCTGGTGCGCCAGATGCTGGAAGGACAGAATGTGGCCTTGATCACTGATGCAGGGATGCCAGGTATCTCAGATCCGGGAGAGGAACTTGTGCGTATGTGCAGAGATGCAGGTGTGCCGGTGACTGCACTTCCGGGTGCCTGTGCCTGTGTGACTGCGCTGGTGATCTCCGGACAGTCTACCCGAAGATTCTGCTTTGAAGCATTTCTCCCTACGGATAAAAAAGAGAGAAAAGCAGTGCTGGAGGAATTGAAGGATGAGACCAGGACTACAGTGATCTATGAGGCTCCGCACAGACTTCAGAAGACGTTGAAGGAGCTTTTGGAGAATCTTGGAAACCGAAATCTCACGATCTGCCGGGAGCTGACCAAGAAGCATGAGACCGGACAGGAGTTTTCTCTGGAGCAGGCTATTGCTTATTATGAGCAAAATGAGCCCCGCGGAGAATATGTGCTGGTGTTACAGGGGTGTTCCCGCCAGGAAAAGGAAAAAGAAGCACAGGATGCCTGGAAGGAAATGTCCCTTCAGGAGCATATGAAGGTCTATGAAGATCAGGGACTGGACCGGAAGGAAGCCATGAAACGTGTGGCTAAGGACCGGGGCGTCGGAAAAAGAGAGATCTATCAGGCATTATTGGAGGAAATATGAATATAGAATTGAAGCCGGGAGAACGATTGGATGACTTGCAGAGAAATGGATACAAGATCATACAGGATCCCGGCCGTTTCTGTTTTGGAATGGATGCGGTATTGTTGTCCGGGTTTGCAAAGGTAAAGCCAGGAGAACGGGTCGTGGACCTGGGAACCGGTACGGGGATCATACCGATCCTGCTGGAAGCAAGAAGCAGGGGCTCATCCTTTACTGGATTGGAGATCCAGCCGGAGAGTGCGGATATGGCATCACGCAGTGTCCAGCTCAATGATCTTCAGGAACGGGTTCACATTGTAAATGGAGATATTAAGGAGGCAGTGCAGATCTTCGGTGCTGCTTCCTGTCATGTGGTGACCAGTAATCCGCCGTATATGACAGCACAGCATGGATTACAGAATCCAGATCAGCCGAAGGCTATCGCAAGACACGAGGTATTGTGTACGCTGGAGGATGTGATATCCCAGGCTGCAGGACTTCTGATGCCGGGCGGCCGGTTTTATATGGTGCATCGACCATTTCGCCTGGCAGAGATCATGACGGGCTTATGTGCCCATGGTCTGGAACCCAAGCGGATGCAGCTGGTCTACCCATATGTGGATCGTGAGCCAAATATGGTTTTACTGGAGGCTGTGAAGGGCGGGCGCCCACGGATTACGGTGGAGAAGCCGCTGATCATATATAAAGAACCTGGAAAATATATGGATGAGATTTATGATATCTATGGATACTAGAATGAAGATTATTGCGCATATTCATACGGATTTCCCTGATAAATTCGGAATCCCCAGACAGAGCGGTCTGGTGGAGGGACTGACAGGAGAGATCACATTTGAACCGGAATATCGGAATCCGGAGATTATCCGGGGAATCGAGCAGTTCAGTCATATCTGGCTGCTGTGGAAATTCTCGGAGTCAAAAAAAGAACACTGGTCTGCCACGGTCAAACCGCCGCGGCTTGGAGGTAAAGTACGTCTGGGTGTATTTGCCACCCGATCTCCTTTCCGACCTAATGATATCGGGCTTTCCTGCGTGCGTCTGCTTCGTGTGGAGCAGACGGAGAAAGGACCGAAGCTTTATGTGGCGGGAGCAGATCTGATGGATGGAACACCAATCTATGATATGAAGCCATACATTCCGGTGTCAGACTGTCACCCGGAAGCATCCGAAGGATATACCAGTCAGACAAAGGTGCATACATTGCAGGTGGAATTTCCGGAAGAGCTTCTGAGCCGCTACCCGGAAGAGAAGCGAAAAGCAGTGATCGGCGTGCTCTCTCAGGATCCAAGACCGGCTTATGTACAGGATCCGGAACGTCTCTATGGAGTCTCTTTTGCCGGATTTGATGTGAAATTCAAGGTGGTTGGAGACTTGCTGACAGTGGAAGATGTAGTGCCGCTTGGATAGTAATAAACAAGTAATTGTGGATAACTGTGTGGATAGTGTGGAAAACCCACAAAATGCTGTTGAAAAGGGATTTTTGACAGTGGAAAATAATACAAAATATATGTATAACTATGTGGATACTCCCGTAAGCTGTTAATAACAGGGTTATGGGAGTATTTTTATGAATGCATTGTGGGCAGGAATGATGCTGATGGCGATCATCTACGGAACATTTCACGGAACGATCCCGGCAGTGACACAGGCAGCACTGGATTCCGCCAAGGAGGCGGTATCACTGTGTATTACCATGCTGGGAATCCTGTCGTTCTGGATGGGACTGATGCAGGTGGGAAGTGCGTCGGGACTGATCGGACGCATGACAAGAGGGATCCGACCGGCACTTCGGTGTCTGTTTCCGGGGATTCCAGAAGAACATCCGGCTCTGGAGCAGATTGCTGTCAATTGTATTGCGAACGTACTGGGGCTTGGCTGGGCAGCAACTCCGGCGGGCTTAAAAGCTATGGAAGAATTGTCAGCACTGGAAGAGGACCGGCACAGAGAGGATATTATCCCTGTAAAGGAAGGAGTCATGAGGCCGCGGTCCAGAGTGGTTCCACCAGGTACGGCAAGTGACGAGATGTGTACGTTTCTGGTCCTGAATATTTCCTCGCTTCAGCTGATCCCGGTCAATATCATCGCTTATCGGAGTCAGTATGGCAGTGTGGATCCTGCTGCGATCATAGGACCGGCCATTGTGGCAACCATGGTCAGTACCGGGGTGGGCGTGATCTTCTGTCTATTCATGCAAAAAAGATCCTCCGGCTGACAGTTGTCAGCCAGAGGATCTTTCAGAACGAATCAGTATTTACTTACATCAGCTTCATCAGTTCGTCCAGAACTTTGGCAGCGTTCATGGTGCCAAAATCCTGCGGAGCGATTGCCATGACTGGGATAGAACCAGCCTGTTTTTTGATGTCATCCAGTGCAAAACGGATCTGCGGTCCAAGAAGGATCGCATCGGTTCCGTCCAGATGCTCATCCAGTTCTACCATAGGATATGCGTGAACAGTAGCCTCCAGATTTCTCTTAGCTGCTTCCTGTTCCAGCTTCTTCACCATCATACCGGTGCTCATTCCCAGGTTACATAACATAATGATATTCATGCTTTATTCCTCCGTAGGTACAGCTGTCTCTTCTGCAAGCTTCTGCTTCTCATATACTTTGAAGAATGGCAGATAAACAAGTGCATCGATAATGATCAGCGCAATGGCAAGGATGAATGCTTTCACATCCAGAGTTGCAATAAATGCAGCAATCGGAGCCGGCATGTTCCATCCGCCGTAAGCGAAGGATTTGGATACGATACCGGTAGCCATACAGATGTAAGTGATGACACCGTTGAGCGGCATAGCGACTACGAACGGGATCAACAGAGTCGGGTTGTACATGATCGGCAGACCGAAGATCAACGGCTCGTTGATGTTGAAGATCGCCGGGATCAGTCCCAGTCTTCCGACGGTCCTGATCTGTTTGGATTTACTGGTTGCTGCCAGAACAGCAAGACCAAGTGTAGCACCACTTCCACCGATGGTCATGAAGGTCCACCAGAATGGCTCATTTACAATGTACGGCAGAGATACAACAGCAGTTCCGGCAGCGAATGCAGCCATGTTTGCGCTGTAGTTGCTCATCAGGAATACATCCAGCGGTCCGGTGATGACAGAATCATGGATACCGAACCACCACAGAATCATGACAAGAACAGCCAGGAAGATGATTCCTCCAATACTGTCTACCAGTCCGAGCAGCGGGGACATGAGGATGGTCATCAGTTCCGGCAGCGGAGCACCGGTGATGCTCATGATAATCTGTCCGGATACACCGAAGATCAGGAAGATGATCACAACCGGGAGCAGGTTTCCAAGGGAATCTGCCAGTGCAGGAGGAACTCCGGCACCAGACAGGTCAATGTGACCTACTTTTTTCTCAGTCAGGGTTCTGTACAGCTCGAAGGACAGGATCGATGCAACCAGTGCAACGAACAGACCAGTTCCTCCAAGGTAATCAAAGGTCAGGCTTCCGTCCGGGTTCATAGTAGCCCAGATCAGGAAGGACATTGTAGTAACCAGGATCGGCATAGCCGGAGTCATCTTGTGATGTTTTGCCAGATTCAGCCCCATTCCAAGAGCGATCCAGAATGCAAGCAGGTTCATGGTTACCATGTTGATAAAGTTAAAGGTAGGGCCGGTAAAATCAGCAAATGCCTGCCATCCCTGCATGAGGGAACGTGCAACACCAGGATCCATGGTTGTATAATCTGCAGGCGGACTGATCAGTACCAGTGCCAGTGCACCAACGGTGATAAACGGGATCATTGCAAAGAAGGAATTCTGCAGTGCAACAACATATTTATTTCTACCCAGCTTATTCGCCATTGGAGCAATGTGTTTTTCAATAAATGCTGTGAATTTTTCCATTGAAGCTTTTTCTCCTATTCTGTATTTTGTTTTTATACCAATAATAGCTGTCCTTGGGGATCCTTACAAGGTCATCGCTATCATAGTCAATGTATACGAGTCCGTATCGCTTCTTGTATCCGTTGATCCAGCTGTAGACATCCATGGTGGACCATACAAAATAACCGAGGACGGTACATCCGTCTTCCATAGCACGCTCGATCCAGTCTACATAGCCTTCCAGATATGCAATACGGTACTGGTCGTGGATCTGACCATCTACCACTTCATCGTAGTTTCCCACTCCATTTTCTGTGATGATCACAGGGATCTGTGGATAAAGACGCTTCAGATCCATCAGAAGATCATAGATGGAACGTGGATTGATCTCCATGCCCCAGGGGGTCTTCTCCATCTCACTGTCTTCTCCGAGGCTGAACCAGTTTCCAATCTGGAATTTGGTCTTCTTGCCATCACCGGTGTTGTTGACACCCAGATTGGTCTCCGGACCGTCTGCCGGTTCCGCAATATAACGGTTGTAGGCATTGATACCAAGGTAGTCAACACATCCATCTGCAAATATGGAGGAATCTTCTTCTTTCATATAAGAGAGATCATAGCCATCCTTTTTCAGCTGATCCACAAAATCCTGAGGATAAGCACCTTTGACGCATACGTCATTGACGCAGAGGTTAAAGAACAGATCAGCCATGTGGGCTGCTTTTCTGTGTGCCTCATTGTCAGTCAGAACTGCGATCGGATAACTGTCGCTGACCAGACCAACCATTCCTGGGAGCTTTAATTCCCGGAAAACTGCAACGGCACGGGCACTTGCCAGCAGCATATGATGCATAGCTCTCCAGCGTCTGCCAAGATCCTTGACATTTGGCGGATAATTTCCGAAACCATAGCAGCAGAGAGTCTCGTAGTTCGGCTCATTGATGGTGACCCAGTAATTCACTTTCTGTCCATATTCCTCAAAGCAGATTCGGGCATACTCCAGGAACTGTTCTACGATATTGCGGTTTTCCCATCCACCGGCTTCGTAGATGGATTCCGGCAGATCATAGTGATAGAGGGTTACCAGCGGTTCTACATGATATTTTCGGCAGGTGTCGATGACACGGTGATAAAAGTCAATGCCTTCCTGACTCTTACGACCGGTACCATCTGGCAGGATCCGGGTCCATGCGATAGAAAAACGGTAAGCATTCTGCCCGCCTTCAGCCAGCATACGGATATCCTCTTCATAGTGATGATAAAAATCGCATGCCACATCTCCGGTCACCGGATTGACGCTGTTCTTCTCACTGTGGCAGAATACATCCCAGTTAGAAAGGCCTTTGCCGCCTTCCTTCCAGCCGCCCTCGCACTGATAAGCGGCAGTGGCACTGCCCCATAAAAACTCTTTATTCATTGATAAGCTTTCCCTTCAGTTCATTCATTTCTTTATAAACAGAGATAAACTCAGAAGCCAGTCTTTCATACATCAGTGCCATGGTCAGATGATCCTGCGCATGGACCATGAGAATGCTGTAAGCCAGATCTTTTCCGTCTGCTTCTGCAGATAAGAGATCCGTCTGTGCATCATGGGCTTCCTTCATGGATTTTTTACCTTCCTGGATCAACCGTTCGGCTTCTTCATAATCAGCTTTTTTTGCTGCGTCAATCGCCTGGAAAAAATGAGAAAAGGCATCTCCGGCGAATCCGATCAGCTGAAATGCCATCATCTGTGTTTCTTCCTTGTTCATGTTGGGTGTCACCTCCTTTTGCATTACAATAAATCAGCCAGGTTGCGATCCGCAATCTGACTATTAGTTAAGTATTAAAAAATTATAAACTATTCCAGGGAAAGGGTCAAGGCATGAAGCAGAAACAATGAGAAACTATATGGTATATTGCATAAAATGAGGACTGCTTTTTTGTGAAATATATCAATTGACGGACAAAAACATATTTGTTATGCTTTTGGAGGTTTCAAAAAGAAAATATTTTTGGATTGTTACTGGCAAAGCAGGCAAAACCAACTGAGAGAGAGCGGAAGCGTTCTTTCCGGTTGGTTTTTTTATTTTGTAGGTGGCCACTATGAAAAATGCTTGTATGCCTGACACGGGGGAAATTTTAATGAAAATCATAAAGATCGTGAATAATAACATCGTGACTTCTCTGGATGAACAGAACAGAGAGATCATAGTCATGGGTCGCGGCCTTGGTTTTGGGAGAAAGCCAGGTATGCCCATTGAGGATGAAAAGGTGGAAAAGGTCTTCCGGCTCAATTCTGCCGGGGAAAACCAGAAGCTGGTGGATATTATCCAGGACATCCCACTGGAACATATCAAGGTGGCAGATCAGATCATTGAGTATGCCAAAAGCGTGCTGGGTGAAAGGTTAAAGGAGACCATCTATCTGTCACTGATCGACCATATTGATGGCGCGATTGACAGATATAAGAATCAGATCCAGTTCACCAATCCGCTGCTCTGGGAGATCAAGCAGTATTATCCATCTGAATTCAAGGTGGGTGTGCAGAGCTTAAGCATTTTAAGAAAAATGCTGGGAATTGAGCTTCCCGTGGATGAAGCGGCATTTATCGCTCTTCATTTTATCACGGCGGAATATGACACGAAGATGGATGTGACCTTTGATATTCCCAGACTGATCGATGATATTATCGCGATCGTGGAATCGGAGTTCTCTATTAAGATCGACAAGGAATCGATTCACTATGAACGTTTTATCACGCATCTGAAATTCTTTGCAGCCCGGGTGCTGCAGGCAAAACAAATGCCGGATGATGACGATTTTCTGTTTCGGAATATGATCCGGGATCAGTACAAGAAGAGCTACGCATGTGCACAGATGATCCGACAGCATCTGGGCGAATGCTACAAGGTGGCGATCAGTGAAGAAGAGGTAGTCTACCTGACCGTGCATATTAAACGTGTGACCATGCACGTTGATTAACAGGAGGAAAAAATGAAAGATCAGATTTTTGGAGTTTTACAGAGGGTAGGCCGTTCCTTTATGCTGCCCATCGCTGTACTTCCGGTAGCAGGTCTGCTGCTCGGAATCGGAAGTTCTTTTACAAATGCAACTATGATCGATACGTATGGATTGCAGGCAATCCTGGGAGAGGGAACCATATTAAATATGTTCCTGACCGTACTTAGCAAAGCTGGAAGTGCATTATTTGACAATCTGCCGATCATCTTTGCAGTAGGCTGTGCCATTGGTATGGCGAAAAAAGAAAAAGAGGTTGCAGCTCTTTCTGCTGTGATCGCTTATTTCACCATGAATGCGGCAGTCAATGCCATGCTGGTCAACAGCGGACAGATCCTGGATGATGGAAGTATCGCAGATTTTGTTCTTCAGGGAACCATCACCAGCTCTGTAGGAATCCAGACACTGCAGATGGGTGTCTTTGGAGGTATTATTGTAGGACTTGGTGTAGCGGCACTTCACAATCGGTTTTATACGATTGAACTGCCGAGTGCGCTGGCATTTTTCAGCGGCAGCCGTTTTGTCCCGATCATCAGCACGGTTGTATATGTACTGGTGGGCATCGGTATGTTCTTTGCGTGGCCGGTGGTTCAGAACGGAATCTATGCGCTTGGCGGACTGGTAACAGGAACCGGTTATCTTGGAACCTTGATCTTCGGAATCATCAAACGTGCACTGATCCCATTTGGACTGCATCATGTATTTTATCTTCCGTTCTGGCAGACGGGAGTGGGCGGTTCCATGGAAGTGGCAGGAAAAATGATCGAAGGCGGACAGAACATTTTCTTTGCCCAGCTGGCAGATCCGTCTACCGTTCATTTCAGCGCAGATGCATGCCGGTATTTCTCCGGTGAGTTTATCTTTATGATCTTCGGTCTGCCGGGTGCGGCACTGGCTATGTATCAGACTGCAAAGCCGGAGAAGAAAAAACAGGCCGGTGGACTTCTGCTCTCCGCAGCACTGGCATGTATGGCAACTGGTATTACAGAGCCGCTGGAGTTTTCTTTCCTGTTTGTAGCACCTATGCTGTTTGCAGTACAGGTGATCCTGGCAGGTGCAGCGTATATGATCGCTCATATTCTGAACATTGCTGTCGGACTGACATTTTCCGGCGGACTTCTGGATCTGTTCCTGTTTGGTATCCTTCAGGGAAATGCAAAGACCAGCTGGCTTCGGATCATTCCGGTGGGAATCATTTATTTCCTGCTGTATTACGGTATCTTCAAATTCCTGATCCTCAAATTTAATCTGAAGACTCCGGGCCGGGAAGATGAGGATATAGAGACCAGACTGTACACCAAAGCAGATTACAATGCAGCAAAGGAAACCGGTGTAAAGGGAGCAGAAGTATCTGCACTGATCACGGCAGGTCTGGGCGGAAAGGCCAATATTGAAGATGTGGACTGCTGTGCCACCAGACTTCGTTGTACCATCAAAGATCCTGAGAAAGTACAGGAAGCATTGCTCAAACAGAGTGGTTCCAGAGGTGTGATCTTGAAAGGAAAAGGAATCCAGGTTATCTATGGTCCGCAGGTAGCGGTACTGAAAACCAATCTGGAAGCATTTTTACAGACATCTGCGGCTGACCAGGTGAGCTCCCAGGTGAGCTCCGGAGAGGAGATCAAAAGTCCGATGAACGGAACGGTTATTCCACTGTCAGAAGTGCCGGACGCAGTATTTTCTTCAGAAATGCTGGGCAAAGGCTTTGGTGTGGAACCGTCGGAAGGAAAGGCTTACGCACCGGTGGATGGCGAAGTGACAACCGTCTTTGATACCAAACATGCCATTGGCCTTATGAGCAAACATGGGGTGGAACTGCTGATCCACATCGGAATGGATACGGTTAAATTAAACGGTAAAGGATTTGATGTGAAGGTAAAGACCGGCGATCAGGTGAAAGCAGGTGATCTGCTGGCAGAGTTTGATATGGATCTTATCAAAGGTGAAGGTTATCCGGTGACAACGGCAGTTGTGGTGACTAACACAGATGACTGCGAAGAGATCGGTGAAGTACGAACAGGTGCAGCTACGAAGGATACAGAAGTTCTGACAGTCAAAGCCTGACACCTTAATTTTTCTTAAGAATGGGCAAATGTGGTTTCATGGAAAAGGTTCTTGTGTATAATGATGATATTCAGAGTCGTGCAAATACGGCTCTGAGAGTTATCATGAGGAGGATCTGAACATGAAACAAAGAAAATATATGCTGCTGGCAATGCTGGCCGCAGCAGCACTGACCATGACTGCATGCAGCAATAAGAAAGCAGATGTTGATACAGCAGAAGCGCAGGAAAGTCCTGATGCATATGTTACGGAGGAAGAGACTGGCGAAGGGGATGGCATCTATATGTACAAACCGATCGCGGCAGATGCTTTTACTTATGACATTGCACAGACGGATCTGGGAGATCAGACCTTTACGCTGAAAAATGTGTCTGACCAGAGTTATTCTTATGTAAGTGCAGATATTCTGTTCTACAATGCGGATGATGAGATCATGGACTATTATCAGGGTGTGAGCTTCAGTGAAGTGATGGCAGGCGGTGAGCAGATCATGCGGATCGCTCCGGCACTGGCACCTGGAGACTATGATCATCTGGAAGTACTGTTTACCGGAATGAAAAAAGACAGCACAGCAGCAGTAGATCCGTCAGGACTGATTGTTGAAAAGCAGGCAAAGATCGCAACAGACCAGATCATTGCAAAATGTAAAAATCAGACCGGTCAGGATCTGAGTATGGCAAGCTTTCTGGTATCCTATTACAGCGGAGATCAGCTGGTCGGAACACAGACGGCGTCTATCGGCGATATCTGTGATGGACAGGAATTTGTGGTCAACGCAGGTCTTCTGTACGATGGCTGGTATGAGAATGAATTAGAGTATGATTCCTATACCATCGAGCCGATCTCAGCAGACGCGCTGGCACAGGGATAAAGAGCAGCCGATTATTTAAGAGATGGTAGAATAAAAACGCCGGGAGTGTATCTTCAAAAAGATATACTCCCGGTTTTGTATTATGTAAGAAATTTTTGAAACGATGCTGCATAACTGTTACATGATCTCATCGAATACCTGCAGCAGCTTCTGCACATTTTCTTCCGTGGTTGCCCAGCTGGTAGCCAGTCGGATCACTGTATGCATCTCATCTGGCCGTTCCCATGTGGAGAAGAGCACCTGACGTTTCAGCCGTTCTGCCTGTTCATTGGTCAGCAGCAGGAACTGCTGATTGGTCGGGGAGTCAATATAGAACGGAACTCCTCGCTCCTTCAGACCATTTTTCATCAGCTCGGACATATCGATGGCATGTCTGCCAAGCAGAAAATAGAGGTCGTCGGTAAATAAGGTATCAAACTGGATTCCCAGAAGTCGTCCCTTTGCCAGCAGAGCTCCGTGCTGCTTGATGTGAGTCAGAAAATGCTTTGGTGCGTTATCCTTGGTAAAGACTACGGCTTCGCCGCAGAGTGCACCTACCTTAGTTCCGCCGATGTAGAACACATCACAGCAGCTGGAGATGACACTAAGAGTCACATCGGTGTTGTCACTCATGAGACCATAACCCAGTCTGGCACCATCCAGATAGAGTGGAATATCATAAGCTTCGCAGATGGCGGAGATATTTTCCAGCTCAGAACGGGTATATAAGGTTCCGTACTCAGTGGGATGGGAGATATAGACCATGCCTGGAAATACCATGTGTTCATGATCTGTGTCTTCCCAGAATCCTCGTAAGTAGCTCTCCAGCTCTTCTGCGTAGATCTTGCCCTCATGCTGAGGAATGGTCAGCACTTTATGACCGGTAAATTCAATGGCTCCTGCTTCGTGGACACTTACATGACCGGTGGATGCAGCTACTACACCTTCATATGGCTGCAGCATGGCATCAATCACGTTCTGGTTGGTCTGGGTTCCTCCGGTTAAGAACCACACATCCGCCTGCGGGCATTCGCAGACCTTTCGGATCTTTTCCTTTGCACTCTCTGTATAGGAATCGGAACCATAGCCAGACTGCGGTTCCAGATTCGTCTCCATCAGACGCTTGAGGATCTTCTCATGTGCGCCTTCCTGATAATCGTTTTGAAATGATAACATAACAACTTTCCTCCGTAAAAAACTCTTTCTCCAGTTTAGCACAGTGGGGGAGAATTGAGGGAAATTTTTTTACATTTCGAGGAGAAATTCATTGCTGAAGGAAATGTTGGTGAAAAAATTGACAAAGAGCTTGTTATACTCAGACCATAATTGTATAATATACACAATAACTATATTTAACAATAGGGGGGATTTATTTGGAGGGTAAAAAACGATATCTGGCACCTGTCAGCAGTAAATCTGTTGTACAGATTATCATTGACAGATTAACGGGCGCCATTATAGAAGGGGAATTAAAGCCTGGTGATAAGATTCCAACGGAACCAGAACTTGCAGAAGAACTACAAGTGGGAAGAAACTCAGTAAGGGAAGCGATAAGGATTCTGGTGGCATATGGGGTGTTGGAGATCAGAAGACCAGAGGGCACGTTTGTGTGCAACGGATTTTCCACACAGATTATTAATCCTATGATTTATCAAGTGATTCTTCAAAAGGAAGGATCATATGATGATTTGATAGGATTGCGTAAAATTATTGAAAATGGAATCATGACACTTCTAATGGAACAGAGAATGTCAGCGGAATCCTATAAAGCAATCAGTAAAAGCTGTGATAAGCTTTTGAAGGAGTTAAAAAGAGAACCGGAGGATGTAGAAAAAATCCTTGAAGCGGATATTGAGTTTCATAAAAAAGTTGCAGAGGCTACAGAGAATTCATTAGTAATGGTTGTCCATGATGTGATCATACAGCTGACCAGAGCTTCCAGAAAGAAGACGATCGAAAAGGTTATTGAAAAGGGTGACAAAGAATATCTTGAGTTTACGCATAAGAATTTGCTGGAAAAACTCAATGGTGACAATGTGAATGCATTGTATCAGGCAATCAACGACAGTTATTTTTACTGGAAAGATATTTACAAATAATAGAAAAAGTAAACACCAATGTATTGAATGGGGGCGATCATTGGTGTTTATTTTGTGCAAAAAATGCTTGATATGGTATAATGACGAGATATTGTTAATTGCATAACAAAGATATATATGAAAATTGAACAAAGTAAAACAAATAAGATAGTGTAATATATACAAAAATGATAAAGCGAATTGACAAAGCTTGTACGGTGTTGTACACTAGCATCATCAGAACATCCCATGTTGGTATGAAAGGAGAAGGGGAATGAAAAAGAGAGTGATTGGATTATTAATGGCAGCCTGTCTGGTAGTAGGGGCAACAACAGGATGTGGTGGTGGAAGCACAGCAACAGATACTTCAGCATCTTCAGCAGCAACTGATGAAGCAGACACAGAAAAAGCAGAAGTAGTAGAGGGTGATTTTGACACGGTATCGTTAAGACTCAGCTGTAATGGAACCGATCAGGCAAATGATACGAAGGCAGCAAATTTATTTGCAAAGCTGGTAAATGAAAAATCAGGCGGAAAAGTAACAGTCACAGTATTTCCGAATGATCAGTTAGCAGGTGGAAATATGTCCAAGGGACTTGAGATGCTTTGCGATGGAACTGTAGATCTGGATGTTCATTCCACCAGTATTATATCGAATCTTGATAACACTCTGATGGTAAGTACATTGCCATGGATTTTCTCAGATTATCAGGCAGCCGAGGATGCATTCTACGGAGCAGGTGGCGAGTACATTGATTCCGTACTTCAGACCAAAGGCCTGTACTACTTAGGAGCAGTTCATAACGGATTCAAAGCAATGACCAACAGCAAACATCCGATTGAGAAACCGGAAGATCTGAAAGGCCTGAAAATGAGAATCCCAGGTGGTGATTTCTTCAGCGCATTCTATACTGCATTTGGTGCATCTCCGCAGGCAATGTCCTGGTCTGAAGTATTTACTGCACTTCAGCAGGGAACGATTGATGGACATGACAACTCTTTGAGTACTATCAATTCTGCGAATGTACAGGAAGTACAGAAATACATCAGTATTTCCAAACATGCATACGAAGCATTCACCTTCATGGCAAATGCTAAGAAATTTGATACACTGACTCCGGATACACAACAGCTTATCCGTGACTGTGTGGAGGAAGCTACCAAGACCATGAACCAGGAGATCATCGCAAATGAAGAGACTCTGGTTGACAAATTTACTAACGAGAATGGATGCGAGATCTATACCTTTACCGAAGATGATATGGCAGCATTCAAAGAAGTTGTACAGCCGCTGATCGACGAGTACAAAGGAATCTACGGCGCAGAAGCTTGTGCAGCATTCGGTGTTGAATAAGTAAGGAATCAGGAAACAACGAGACTGCAGCCTGCGGACATGCAGGCTGCAGATCAAGAGAGGAGAAGAACAGAATGAAGAAATTTTTCGCCGAGATCGAAGATAATTTCTGCGGATTGTTATTATTTGTAATGGCGATTCTGACCTGTATTAATGTGTTTGCTAGATACATTCTGCACAGCTCCATGCCATTCGTAGAGGAGTTGACCTGTGTAGGTCTGGTGATCATCAGCGTGGGTGGTGCGGCTACAGCTGCAAAGAGAGGCGCACATCTGGGATTGACATTATTTACAGATATGATGCCGAAGAAGGCTCAGATTGTTTGTCAGATCGTTGGTAACCTTCTGGGTATTGCATTTGGAGCTGTGCTGGTTTACTTTGGATTCCTGATGGCACAGCAGGAGTATGTATTAGGACAGAAAACAACAGGTATGCAGTGGCCGGAATGGCTGTATGGAATGTGGATCCCGATCTGCGGCGCAGTTCTTATCATCCGTTATCTCCAGTTGACTGCAAAAGAACTCAAAGCGATGAAGGAGGAGAACTAATATGGTAGCGTTAATCTTATTTGGCTCATTCTTCCTGTTACTCTTTCTGAACATTCCGATCGCACTGTCACTTGGAATGTCGAGTATCATCACCTTGTTATATGAAAAATTACCGTTGTCAATGGTACCGAGTAATATGTACTCATCGACAAGTAAATTCGTACTTCTTGCCATTCCGTTTTTCATCTTTGGTGGAAACATTATGGCAGAGGGCGGTATCTCTGAACGACTGATCAATTTCTGCCGAAGCCTTGTGGGACACAAGAGAAGTGGTATGGCACTGGTGTGTGTGATCGTTTCCTGCTTCTTTGCAGCAATTTCAGGATCCGGTCCTGCAACTGTAGCAGCACTTGGCATGATCATTATCCCGGCTATGGTTCAGGCAGGTTATGACAAAGCTTCCGGAACGGCCCTGATGTCTACAGCCGGAGCAATCGGAATCATTATTCCGCCTAGTATTACATTCGTTATTTACGGTTCTATCACCGGTACTTCTGTTGGATCTCTGTTTGCATCCGGTATCGTACCTGGAATCCTCATGGGAGTATTACTGGTAGTTGCCATGATGTGGGTCAGCAGAAAACGTGAGTTACAGCTTCTGCCGAAGGCAACCTGGAAAGAGAGATGGGAGTCCTTCAAAGATGCATTCTGGGGACTGATGATGCCAGTCATCATCTTAGGTGGTATCTATGGTGGTATCTTCACACCGACTGAGGCAGCAGCCGTATCTGCAATCTATGGACTTTTTGTGGGATTGTTTATCTACAAAACGATCACTTTTAAAGATGTTCCGAGAATCCTTGCAGATTCTGTATCTCAGACAGCAGTCGTTATGTTTATTGTAGGAACCGCAAGTCTGTTTGCATGGATCTTGACCGTAACCGGTCTGGCAGCACAGGCAAGTAACGTACTGATCTCCGTCAGCAGCGGTAACAAGTACATCTTCCTGTTGATCGTTAATATCATCTTGCTGATCGCCGGATGTTTTATCGATGCAAACTCCGCATGCTATATTCTGGTACCGATTCTGGTTCCGGTAGCTACAGCACTTGGAATCAATCCGATCCACCTTGGTTGTATCATGATCGTAAACATGGCAATCGGAATGGTTACACCGCCTGTAGGTGTAAACCTGTATGTTGGATGTGGTATTGCAAAGATCTCACTGAAAGAGATATCCATAGCAGTTCTTCCATTCATCGTAGCATCGATCGCGGCACTGTTACTTACAACTTATGTACCTATAATCTCAATGTTCCTGCCGAATCTGCTTGGATAGGAACTTGAAACAAGAGAAATATTCAGATGGCCAGGAGGGGGTCCTGGCATCTGAATGGAACTCTTACCATACAAAATCAAATTTTTTTAAGCTTCAACATCCCATGTAAGTATGTTGGATGCAAAAGGAGAGGAGAAGAAATGAAAACAATCAGCGCGGCCGAATTAAAAGAAAAGGCAAAACAGCTCAGAAAGACAGCTGTAACTATGATTTATGAGGCGCAGTCAGGACATCCGGGAGGATCTTTATCTATCGCAGATATCGTGGCAGACCTTTACTTCAGAGAGATGAATGTGGATCCGAAGAACCCACGCTGGGAGGATCGTGATCGTTTTGTACTTTCTAAAGGACATGTGTGTCCGATTCAGTATTCAGCACTTGGTATCCTTGGATTCTTCCCGGAGGAAGATCTTCATACACTTCGTAAAGAAGGCTCCAAACTTCAGGGACATCCGTCCATGAACAAATGTCCAGGTATTGATATTTCTACAGGATCTCTGGGACAGGGACTCTCCTGTGCAGTCGGAATGGCATTGGCAGGTAAGAGAGATGGAAAAGATTACATGGTATATGCTGTCGTTGGTGACGGCGAGGCAGATGAAGGACAGATTTGGGAGGCAGTAATGGCTGCTTACAGATATCATCTGGATAACCTGGTAATCATTATTGATAATAATGGACTGCAGATTGATGGCACAACGGATGAGATTATGCCGCAGCTTGACTTTACCAAGAAATTTGACGCATTTGGCTATGATACCTATGAGATCGATGGTCATAACATGGAAGAGATCATGGCAACCTTTGACAAGATCCACGCAGCAAAAGATGGAAGACCGAAATTTATCAATGCTCATACCGTAAAAGGAAAAGGCGTATCTTATATGGAGAATCAGCTGGCATGGCATGGCATGGCACCAAATGATGAGCAATATGCCCTTGCAATGAAAGAACTTGAGGAGGGAATCTAGGATGGAAAAGAAATTAATCGCAACCAGAGATGGCCTTGGAGATGAGCTTGTTGAACTGGGTGGAAAAAATAAAAACATTTATGTTGTAGACGCAGATATCGGAAAATCTTGTAAGACTACCAAGTTTGCAAAGACTTTCCCGGAGCAGCATGTGAATGTTGGTATTGCTGAGCAGAACGCAGCAGGTCTTGCAGCAGGTCTTGCTACCTGCGGAAAGATTCCATTTGTTGTTACTTATGCAGTATTTGGTTCTCTTCGTATGTGTGAGCAGATCAGACAGGAGATCTGTTATCCGAAGCTGAATGTTAAGATTGCATGCTCTCATGGTGGAGTTACTCCGGCAAATGACGGTGCATCCCATCAGTGTATTGAGGACATGGGTGTTCTCAGAACTCTCCCCAACATGACGGTCATTATGCCTGCAGATTACTGGTCAGCACGTCGTCTTGTTGAAGCAGCAGCTGAATTTGACGGACCGGTATACTTAAGATTTACCAGAGATGCTATTCCAGTGATTTATGATGAGAACGCAACCTTTGAAATTGGCAAAGCCAATAAGTTAAAAGAAGGAAAAGACATAGCGATTATCGCAAACGGAGATACCGTTCGTCTGGCGATTGAAGCAGCAGAGAAACTGGAAGCAGAAGGCATCCATGCAAGAGTACTTGATATGCACACCATCAAACCACTGGATGTTGATGCAGTAAAAGCATGTATCAATGACATTGGTAAGATCATTACCGTAGAAGATCATAATATCATCAATGGACTTGGCGGTGCTGTATGTGAAGTTGTTGCAGAGGCAGGCAAAGGTAAAGTAAAACGTGTAGGTATTCAGGATCAATTTGGTCAGTCTGCTCCGTATGAGAGACTTCTGGCAATCAACGGAATCACTGTTGAGAATATTGTTGAGCTTGCCAAAGGTGAGTGGTAAGGTAAAAGGAGGATCCGTAAGGTGAGAGCTGGATTTATTGAAGAGCCTGGAAAGGCATATTTTAAAGAAGTACCGGAACCGCAGATTGAGAAATCAACGGATGTAAAGATCAAAGTGGTTGTGACAGGAATCTGTGGATCAGAAGTACATGCTTATCATGGAAAACATGCGTGGAGAGTTCCGCCGCTGGTTTCCGGACATGAATTTGCAGGTATCGTTGTTGAGGTGGGATCCGATGTAACGAGCGTAAAAGTCGGTGACAGAGTTACCGCAGAGCCGCAGTATGGCTGTGGCGATTGTCCGCAGTGTCGTATTGGGAAATACAATATTTGTAAAAATAAGAAAATTCTGGGTGCTACCTACTGGAGCGGATCTTTTGGAGAGTATGTAGTAGTTCCGGAGAAAACAGTTGTACATCTGGGCGATGATGTTTCCTTTGAGGAAGGTGCTCTGATCGAGCCAATCGCAGTTGGTATGCATGCAGTTCGTGAACGTGACGTATCTATCGAACAGAATATTCTGATCATCGGAGCAGGTACGATCGGACTTGGTGTATATTTAAGTGCTAAGATTTGCAACCCAAGCAAGATCATCGTAGCCGATGTTGTAGACTATAACCTGGAAATGGCCAGAGAACTGGGATGCGAATATACCATCAATAGTATGAAAGAGAATCTGGAAGCAGAAGTTAAGAAGCTGACCAATGGTGAAGGTGTTGATATTACATTCCTTGCATTTGGTAATGCTCCGGTTGTGGAAAGCGCGTCAAAATGCACCAAAGAAGGTGGCGTGATCTCCGAGATCGCAGTTATTCCAAATGGAACTGGTTGCCCGTACAACATGATTCAGGTAAAACAGCAGTCTCTGATTGGATCAAACATGTATGTTCGTAAAGATTATGAAGTTGTAGTTGAGAACATGGCGAAAGGCCGTATCGATAGCAAGAAGATGGTTTCCAAGATCTATCCGATCGAAGAGTTTACTGCTGCTATGGAGATGGCTGATAAGCGTACCGAGCCGGTAGTCAAAGTGATGCTGAAGTTTTAAGTAACAGAAAAATAAAAAGTAAAGATAGTACCTTGATTTCCGAGGGCAAACCCTCAGGCCCTCGGAAACATATGCCATACAATTCCCATATATAGCCGTCATTTTACTTGCCAGGAAAATGACGGCTATATTTAGTTAGTGGGAATTTTTATGATCTTATAGCAATGGTTTCTATTTCTTATCAGGAAAAAAGAATGCCTTTTACCGTTAAAACACACAAAATACTGAAAATAAATTTGGATAAATTGTGAATAGTAACGGAAAGGTAAATGTGATATTATCAAATCAAGTTAAACGATTACGTAAATAGCAGTTTCTTCATGAAACTGCTAAGTAAGGTAAGGTAAACGTTTACCTTTGCACTGGAAAGGGACAAACGAATGGCAAAGACCTTGAAGCAACTGGCACAGGAAGCAGGCGTATCAATTGCAACAGTCTCAAAGGTTGTAAACGGAAGAGATGAACATATCAGCGAAGCGACAAGAAAACGAATCCGGGAACTAGTAGAGAGCAGCGGATATCGTCCCAATGCTATTGCAAAAGGACTGAAAGAAAAAAAGACCAATACCATCGGTTTTGTACTTCCTGACATCAGTAACCCGTTTTTCCCGGAGATTGCAAGAGGAATCGAGGATGAAGCAAAGAAATACGGATTTGCAGTTGTCTTCTGTAACACAGATAATGACGTAGTCAGAGAAGAAAGCTGTATCTCATTCCTTCGGTCGAAGATGGTAGACGGTCTTATTTTTACACAGACAACGAGAGAAAGTGTCTTTTCCAAGGAACTGATTGGAAATATACCGGTTGTAGTAGTGGACCGAGGAATTGATACCAATTCAAAAAATATTGGCAAGATCTATGTGAACTGTATGGGAGCGATTTATGATGCCACTTGCAGATTGATCAAACAGGGTTGTGAGAAAATTGCATTTATATCTGCCAATCTTGGTAAAGAGCGGGACTATCGATATGAAGGTTACGAAAAAGCATTAAAGCAATATAAGAGAACCGTCGATCCAGTCATGATTTTTAAAAATGATTATAATGAGGAGACCGGATATCAGGGAATCCAGAAAATCTGCAGAATCTGCAGGATAGATGGTCTGGTATGCGGAAATGATCTGATCGCAACAGGAGCCATACAGGCATTATCAGAAGGTGGATGGAAAATACCAGAGGATATAAAAATTGTTGGATTGGATGATGTGATGTTTGCAAAATATTTATCACCGCCATTGACAACAATTGCACAGCCAGCATATGAAATGGGTAAAGAAGCAGCAAAGATGCTGATCCGGCATATTACGAATGGGGAACCGTTATATTCAAAGGAATTGCCATATGAAATGAGAGTACGTAGTTCCGGTTAAAGGCAGGAGGGAAGGAACATGGAAAAAAAGTTTGAAACGCTGTTGAAAATTAAATATGGGTCATTAGATCCAAAGGTGAATCTGGAACCGGATTTCTTTACAGGTTTCGATCCGGCAAGAAGAAAAGAGATCGTGACAGAAGAGGCTGCATTTTATCATGGAATCACACAGCCGTATTCCAAAGATGACAAACTGGAAAAGCATTATGAATCCTTTATTGCAGAAGACGGATATGAGATACCGGTAAAAATATACCGGCCAAAGAATGCAACAGGATCATTACCGGTAGTGATGTTTTTCCATGGCGGAGGATTTATGACATGCAGTGTGGAAACCCATGATTATGTACCATCCTATCTGGCAGCAGAAGCAGGAGTGATAGCAATCAACGTGGAATACAGACTTGCACCGGAATATAAGTTTCCGCGGGGACTGGAAGATTGTTATCTGGCATGTAAATGGGCGATTGAACACAAGGAGAAGCTTGGAATAGCAGAGGATCGGTTGTTTGTATGTGGAGACAGTAGTGGAGGTAATTTTGCAGCCGCAATTGCTTTGATGGCAAAAGATCGGAAAGAATTTGATGTGTATGGACAAATTCTTATTTACCCAGTAACAGATGTAGCAGAAGCAGTTAAGAAAAGATCACTGGAAGTATATGGCTCTGTATGCGGAACAGAAGAACATCCGACACCAGTTCTGACTTCCTATTTTAAAAATATCAAAGCAGACGCAGGCAAACCATATGCATCACCGCTTCTGGCAGATGATCTGGAGGGGCTTCCGAAAGCACTGTTTATTCAGGCAGAATGCGATGGACTTGTGGATGACGGACTGATGTATGCAAAACGGTTAAAGGATGCAGGAGTACCGGTGGAGTGTAAAGTCTATGAAGGCATGCCTCATGCATTTATTTTAAGAACCTATTCAGAAACATTTGAAGCACTGGATCAGATCTGTGCATTTCTGAAGAAGTAAAAGATTCAGGTAACTGGTATATGACGCGGATGGAACTGTCATATACTAAAATATAGTATCAAATAAAAAAATTGGGAGGATAGGGTACTATGAAAAAATTAGTAGCAGCGTTACTTGTAGGAACCATGTGTTTTGGTTTGGTTGGATGTGGTCAGACAGCAGACACTTCTGCAGATGCACCTGCAGAGACCACAACAGAAGATGCAGCCGATGCAGCAACAGATGTGGCAGATGAAGCTGCTGCAGATGACGGCGAAGTATTTATCGGACTTGCAATGCATAACCAGACAGAGACATGGGCAGTTCAGTTTGCTGACACCTTTAAGGAAGAAGCAGAAGCGGCAGGAGCGAAGGTTGCTGTAACAGATGCGAACTCCACACCGGCAAATCAGGTATCTCAGATTGAAGACCTTGTAGCACAGGGGATTGATGTACTCGTTGTACTTCCAGCAGACTATACAGCACTTGGAAATGCTTTGAAGGTTGCAAAAGATGCAGGTGTTAAGATCGTCAATGCGGACTCTAAGGTTGATGAAGCAGATCAGGATATGGTTGACTGCTTCGTAACTGCAGACTGCTATACTGCTGGTTATACTGCAGGTGAATATCTGGCAGAGAAGCTTGAGAAAGACGCAACTCTTGGTGCTTTGAATTATTCACAGCTGTCTGTTATCGCAGATCGTTTTACTGGTATGAGAGATGCTCTGAAAGATAAAGGAAGAGACGATGTAACAATCGTTGAGAAAGACTGTACAGACCTTTCCGCGATCGCTTCTTACACAGAAGATATGCTGATCGGTAATCCGGAAATCAGTGCTTTCCTTTGCCTGAATGATAATACTGCACTTACCTGCTATGGTACCTGTGCACAGATGAACAAAGCTGATTGTATTGTAATTGGATTTGATGGATCTCCGGCAGGAAAACAGTCTATCGCTGATGGACAGATGACCGGTACCATGGTATATTCCCCGGTTGACCTTGCAAAGACTTCCCTGGATGCAGGAATTAAACTTGCAAAGGGTGAGACTGTAGATAAAGAAGCTCAGGTTGAGATGTGGATGATCAACTCTGATAACATCAAAGATTATAATCTTGAGAGCTGGGACTAATTTCACAGAACGGTTATGAGTAAAGTAGTCTGAGTAAAAGAGCGCATGCTTTCTGATGGGCCTGACCATACGGGAGGCATGCGTTTTTTCATAAAGGAGGGACAGCCGTGGAAGAATACTTGCTGGAAATGAAAAATATACATAAACGCTTCCCCGGTGTTTATGCACTGAAGGGTGTTGATCTTACGCTGAAAGCAGGCGAAGTGATGGCACTGGTTGGAGAAAATGGTGCAGGAAAATCAACAATTATCAATATCCTTGGTGGTATCTATACAAGGGATGAGGGAGAAATCCTGATTGATGGTAAAGATGCAGGCATTCATGGAATCCAAGATGCAAAGGCGGCGGGAATCAATATCATTCATCAGGAATTGGTGCTTGTGCCGTATCTGTCTGTGGCGGAAAATATTTTCCTGAATAGGGAGCCAGTGAAGGGCGGAATGGTCGATTATGGAAAAATGTACGAGATGGCACAGAAGTTTATTGATGATCTGGGGCTGACAGGAATCCGTGCAGAAGATAAGGTAGCTGAGTTGACGGTCGCACAGCAGCAGATGGTGGAGATTGTCAAATCCGTCTCTTTTAATGCCAGAATTATCGTTATGGATGAGCCTACATCTTCACTTTCTGATCGAGAGATTGATGCATTATTTGAGAATATCCGGTCTTTGAAGAAAAGAGGAATTGGAATTATCTATATATCACACAGACTTTCTGAGCTGGAGCAGATATGTGACCGTGTAACGGTATTTCGTGATGGACAGTCTGTAGCAGTGGCAAATGTAAGTGATGTGACCAATGAAGAAATTGTAAATCTTATGGTTGGACGTGAGATGACCAATTATTACACCCGCACTTACAGAAAACCTGGAAAGGTCGTAATGTCAGTAAAGCATCTGTCATCCAATTATGTGAAGGACGTTTCTTTTGATTTGAGAGAAGGCGAAATTCTTGGATTTTCCGGATTAGTCGGAGCAGGACGGACAGAAGTAATCAAGGCAATTCTTGGCTTTGATGAGATGACTGCTGGAACTGTTGAGTTATATGGAAATGAAATCCACATAAAAAACCCTTCCCAGGCTTATGCGCAGAAAATAGGATTTATACCGGAAAGCCGTCGAGAAGAGAGTCTGTTTGCATTACAGTCCAATCGGTTCAACATGACAATCCGTATATTGAAAGAATTTATTCAGGGTGTATTTGTAAATAGGAAAAAAGAAGAAGATATTGTAGATGACTATACAGAGAAGCTTTCTATTAAAATGGCTTCCAGAGAAACATTGATACAGAATTTATCAGGAGGTAATCAGCAGAAGGTCGTGATTGCCAGATGGCTGGCAACAAATCCGGGAATCCTGATCATGGATGAGCCTACAAGAGGTATTGATGTTGGTGCAAAGGCAGAAATCTATGAATTGATGAATCAACTGGCAGAGCAGGGAATGGCAATTATCATGATTTCTTCAGAACTGCCGGAAATCATTAATATGAGTGATCGGGTCATTGTCATGAGAAGTGGTGAAATATCTGCAGTTCTTGAACGGGGAGATCTGTCTCAGGAGAAAATCATGGGATATGCGGTGAACATTTGATAAATGAAACATAAATAGAAAGGACCAGGTGTTATCAATGAAAAATAAAGAAGCTATTCAAACAGGAGAACGATTTCGGCGCTGGTTCATGCAGTATGCAGGACAGTTTGCTTTTCTCATTATTTTATTTGTTGTATTGTCCATCGCATCACCTACCTTCCGGACAGCTACGAACCTGATCAATGTGGCGCGTCAGGTATCCATCAATATGATTATTGCCTGCGCAATGACTTTGGTACTGATCATTGGCGGTATCGATCTTTCTGTGGGAGCAGTTATGGCAATGTCTGGCATGGTATCTGCATACCTATCACTGATGGGAATTCCTTTTGGAATCTGTCTGCTGGCAGGTTTGGGTGTTGGAGCAGTATCAGGTTTGATAGATGGTCTGATCCTTGCAAATACACATTTGCCTGCATTTATTGTTACTTATGCAATCCAAAATATCTTAAGAGGTATGGTATATGTTATTACAGGTGCAGGAACCATCCGTTTGACAAGTCAGGCATATATGAACTTCGGTGGGGCTTCTCTTGGTCCTATTCCATATCCGGTCATTTATATGATTCTGATTGTTATTATAAGTAGTTTGCTTTTATCGGGATCAAAATTTGGACGTCATATGTATGCAATAGGAGGAAATCCGAAGGCAGCATTATTCGCAGGTATTGATACAAAGAAAATTACGGTTTTGATTTATACTATATCAGGAATCTGTGCTGGAATGGCAGGTATGGTACTTACTAGCCGCAATAGTTCTATGCAGCCGGCTGTAGGAAATGGTGCGGAAATGGATGCTATTGCAGCTGTTGTTTTGGGTGGAACATCCATGGCTGGAGGTCGTGGTGCAATTGCTGGTACCGTACTTGGTGCATTTATTATTGGATTTATCAATAATGGTCTTAATATGTTGAAGATGGACAGTTTTTATCAGTACATTTGTAAGGGAATCGTTATTTTGATTGCTGTATATATGGATGATTATAAGAATACAAAAATGTTGAAAGGCTCCAAAAAATAGGAGGTGCCATATGAAAAAATCAGCTTTATTAAATTCAGAACTGTCATATGTGATTGCAAAAATGGGACATATAGATACTTTGACGGTTGGGGATTGTGGACTCCCAATTCCACAGGAGACCCAGCGAATCGATCTTGCGCTTAGAAAAGGAACACCAGGATTTCTGGAAACTCTTGATACAATTCTGGAAGAACTGTGTGTGCAGGAAATTATTCTGGCAGAAGAGATGAAAGATGTATCCCCGGAACTATGGCATGAAACACTTCATCGTTTCTCAAATATAAAAGTGACATATGTTTCTCATGAAAAATTAAAAGAGCTTACAAAGAAGAGTCGAGCTGTTGTGAGAACAGGAGAAACGACATCTTATGCCAATGTGATCCTGGTGTCAGGGGTCACATTCTGAAACCGGAATTGTTGCTCAACTACCTACTTAAGTAAGTAGTTGAGCATTTCTTATTGTTGAACTGTCTTTCCAACTTATTTATATCACATTACTTAAATAAGTTCCACAGGGAGCCTGGAAAGTGATGATAAAACCTCAACATTATACATATTGATTAAATTCTACAGTCTCTTTATTCGGTCCGTGAACCTCACATGACTAGAAGTCACGTGCTTCTCAGCCGCTTTAGGCGGCAAGACTAAATATCGGAGGATACGCCTGTAACTTAGTTGCACGGATACGTGCATTACTCAGGCCGGATACGGCATGAATCCCACATCACAGGTAGTCCTCTGTATATCTGCCTGCATCTATGCCGCCTGCATACTGCCCAGTTCTGCACTGAGCAAAAGCAGATCTGCATAAACACATGAGGTTCTACGCTTCACAGAAGGAACTTTTGCCTCCAGTGAAGACCTTACCGTTGCCGATAAGGGTTTTAATCGTTCTCTTATAAAATATCTTGCTCCTATGTTATAGGCTGCTGACAGGTCACAATGATATCGTTTTCCTGTCGTAAATGTGCAAAGACTGTGATTTTCAGAATCACGTATCACTTCACCAGTTCCATCATATGCAAGCCTGCTGGTATTCCATGCACATACTCTGGATACCCTCACTCCAATCCTGTGCGCCTGATGTTCACATAGCTTCTGAATATCCCGTTTTCTCCACAAATGAAGCTTCTGTTTCTTTTTCCCGGCTGCTTTCCCTTTCATCTCCAGATATTCGAATACAATCACATCCACACGGTTATTTTGGGCATATGTGGTAATCGCAGATGCCACTTTACGGGACAGCTCCATGTTCAGTCTCCTTGCATAATTCCATCTGCTCTGTACCTGTCCTGAACCATGTTCCCGTTGAAATCTTCTGATCCGTCCCACTACACGGTACATCTGGTCTTTTTCACTGGGGAAATTGATAAATTTTCTTCCCAGGACAGTTCCATCTGCACGCATAATGGTACAAACCGCATCCGTGTTGATTCCAAGATCCACACTGCAGATAATCTGCTCATTTACTTCTTTCTTTGATAAAGAAACTTCCTCTGTATATGAGAACCGCAAAAATATTTATGATGTCTCTTTTCCAGTGTGGGAGCAGAGGATTTTACTCCTTCCCAGTTTTTTCGCAGATACTCCATGTCCGTATGCAACAAATTTACTGAAAACCATTTCCAGTCATGACCATCATATAATTTCAGGAAAGCTCTATCCGTTTGATCTTCTGCTTCTTTGTACATCACATCCCGGTAGAATACCGGCATTGCATGATTTTCATATACAAGCTTTGGCTTACCGGCCAGTTTCTTTTGTTTCCACAATTCCAGTCTTGTCTCATATGAAGACACGCTTCCCAGCGCATGCTGAATTGCTGATCTGCGGAGATAAGATGGCATCTTTGGAAATTTCTGGTCAAAGTCATATCTCGCCCGGTTTTTCTTTGTGCTATGAACCAGATGCTCCGCTGCATTAAACCGTTTTTGCAGATTGACAATCCGAGAAAGCTCCTCCCAGCTCTCTTCATATACACGGATCAAATATCCGACTGCCTGACGATAGATATACAGCGTATGGCGAATCGGTATATTCTGTTTTTTTATTTCCACACCATAGCTGGATACTACCTTCATCAAAAACCTCTTTACTTTCCTGCTTCTTTTTCTTTCTGTCCTTTGATATAAGTAAGAACCTGTTCTTTACTTCGGTCACTGACTGTTACTGCACAATATGACGGATTCCACAAATGTCCTTCCCACAACTCCCGTTTTAATTCCGGATGAGAAAGAAAAAGCTGCCGTGCCAGATTTCCTTTTATAATTTTGATCATATCCGAAATATAGAACTGTGGTTTGCAGTCTACCAACAAATGAATATGATCTGGCATAACCTCCATAGCCACAATCTGAAATTTGTATTCGTCTGCAATCTCATACAACATCTTTTTACACTCTTCATCTAATCCATTCTGTAAAACCTTTTTTCGATATTTGGTACACCAGACCAGATGATACTGTAAAGAATAAACATATCCTCTACCATATGAAAGATCATTTTCTCTTATAGTAAATATATTTTTATCCATGTTTATAGTATACCATATGTTCTCCCAAGAGTAAACATATGTTCTGTTTTCTACCAAAAAATTTGCACACCTAACTCATCACTGAAGTAACGAGAATATGGTTGCATCCATATCTTTGGTAGGGATGCCAATGTGCTGGATGCCAGTTGCATTTTCTTTGATGTGCATAAAAATATCCTCCATTATAAAAGTTATATAATTGTCTGCCAGATTATTATTTGTTATTATAGTGGATGATAAGTAGACATGCAAGCAGAGTAAAAAAGTATAGAGGACAAGGAGCAGCCATGAAAAAACATATTATATTTGATATGGACGGCGTTATCATTGATTCTGAGCCGGAGTATCAGAAGCGGATTAAAATATTTATGGAGAGAAACGGGTTTACGATAACTGATGAATTGAGTTTTCAGATCTGCGGATCAAATCGAAAGGATACGTACGAACTGTTTCAGGAAAATGTACCGGACTTCGTTATGAGTTATGAAGCGTATAATAAAGGTCGTGACCAGGTCAATGCAGAGTATCCGCTTAACTTGCGGGCAATCGTGAATGAGGACATTTATCCTCTGATGAAGAAACTCAAAGCCAGTGGATTTCACATTGGAATGGCTTCTTCCGCTCCGAAGGAAAAGATTTTGCAGAATCTTGGGGTATTGGAACTGACAGATTATTTTGATATTATTGTCAGCGGTCAAGAGTTTGTACACAGTAAGCCGGATCCGGAGATTTATATTTATACCATGAAGAAAATGGGTGTGGAGCCGAAAGACTGCTATGTGGTGGAAGATTCTACCTTTGGACTGCAGGCAGCCGAGAGCGCAGGGGCGGTCGTTATCTGCAAGCGAGATGACCGGTTTGGTTATGATCAGTCCGGAGCTGACTATTATATTGACCGGTTGGCTGAGATTGAAGATATTTGCCTTGGAAAATAAAGAAAAACAGTTATGAATCCCTTCGGTATTGGATATAATAGAATGATTCCATTGCCGGGGGATTTTTATGAATCTCTTTTATTATATTTCTGATTTTATAATTCCGATTCTGATCGTCTATATTCTTGTCACTGGTCTGGCAGCAAAGATTCCTGTTTATGATGAATTTGTAAAGGGTGCAGCGGAGGGAATCCATACGGTATTGAAGATTTTGCCCACACTTGTGGGATTGATGGTGGCAGTGGGAATGCTGCGGGCATCGGGATTCCTGGAACTGATCTCGAGGCTGCTGACAGTACCGGCGCAATGGATCCATTTTCCGGTGGAACTGGTTCCACTGGCAATTGTGCGCTTGTTTTCTTCCTCGGCTGCTACATCATTGGCACTGGACATTTATAAAGAATACGGAACCGATTCTCAGATTGGTCTGATCGCATCGATCATGATGAGCAGCACGGAGACAGTGTTTTACACCATGAGTGTATACTTTCTGACAGCCAAAGTATCAAAGACCCGTTGGACTCTGGCGGGAGCACTTCTGTCAACTTTTGCAGGCATCTCTGCCAGCGTGGTGTTGGCGAGAATGGGATGATGCATTCTGCACAAAAACGGACAGTCAATATTATGAATAAGTGCTAATTGACTGAAAAATATAGACATGTTACTATAAGCACAGAAGTTGTGAATACGTATTCACACATGATTCACAACCATTTAGCAAACAATCAAAAAGCGATTTACAACCATTCACAGGGAGAAGCAGCATGATAACAATGACAGAGATTGCGAGACTGACAGGGGTATCCCAGCCCACCGTTTCGCGTGTGTTAAATGGAAATACAGCAGTAAATCCAGAGATCCGGGAACGTGTTCTTGCATGTGCAAGAGAGCATGATTTTCAGCCAAATGTAATAGCGCAGAGCCTGGTAGGGAGCAAGACCCGCCTGATCGGTGTGATCGTGACCGACATTTCCAACTCTTTTTTTGCGGAGTTGGTAAAATACATCGGAGAAGAAGCAAGAAAGGATGGTTACAGTCTGATTCTCTTCAGCTCTGATTATGATCTGGAGAAAGAAAAAGAGTGTCTGGATGTTGTGAAGCGTTACCGGGTGGACGGACTGATCATGGTTCCGGTAGATGAGAATGGGGCAGAATGGAGAGGCATGGTCAGCCGCCTGGATATTCCAACTGTTGTGATCACAAGACATGCCACAGGAATTGATTCTTTTTATGTGGCACATGATGAGGCAGGCGCACAGGTGGCGCGACATCTGCATGAACAGGGTTATGAAGAATATATTTTCTTTGGAAATACCACAGATGATAAATATCTGGGATTTATTGATGGAATGGCAAATGAGTGCAGAGAGTTCAGAAAGCACCTGACTATTATTTCATCTAAGGATTCACAGGTGATCGAAGCCGCATTGAAGGAACATTTTGCGAAGACCACCGGAAAGACCGGAATCTTTGCCTACAATGACCGGCGGGCAGTGCAGATGATGGGAATTCTGCAGAAGATGAAGATCCGGGTTCCGGAGCAGGTGGGGATTGTAGGATTCGATAACATTTATTTATGCGAGGTTTTGTATCCGTCCCTGTCCAGTATCGCACAGCCAAATGAGACCATGGCATCGCTGGCAGTACAGAGGCTGCTTTACCGGATGGATCATCCGAATGATCAGAAGAGAGAAGATCATCCGCTTCATGCGGAGCTGATCTGCAGACAGAGTTCAGATCTGAAAGGAGTACAGCAGGCATGAATGCTTTGCACAGAACATTACAGAAACTTGTAGATGAAGCAGTTGAAAAACAGAAGAATAAAAACATACAACGGTGGATCCCGCATTTTCATGTGATGCCGCCGGTAGGATGGCTTAATGATCCCAATGGATTGTGTGAGTATGAAGGAACCTATTATGCATTTTTTCAGATGTCGCCTTTTGAAGTGCATGGCGGATTAAAATTCTGGGGATTATGCACCAGCAAGGATCTGGTTCATTGGGAATATAAGGGTGCACCTCTTCAGCCGGATCAGCCTTATGACTGTCACGGTGCCTATTCGGGCTCAGCACTTGTGGAAGACGGTGTGATGTATGTGTATTACACAGGAAATGTGAAGCTTCAAGGCACTTATGATTATATTAACAATGGCCGGGAATCCAACACAGTGCTGGCGATCAGCCGGGATGGAAAGACCTTTGAGACCAAGAAGCTTCTGATGACGAATGCGGATTATCCGTGGGATCTGACCTGTCACGTGAGGGATCCGAAGGTGTGGAAGCAGGATGATACCTATTACATGGTACAGGGTGCAAGAACGAAGGAAGACAAAGGGGTGGTTCTGGTCTTTTCTTCGGAAGATAAGGAACACTGGAAATGCATTCACCGCCTGCAGTCAGAAGAAACATTTGGATTCATGTGGGAATGCCCGGATCTCTATGAACTGGACGGATATACGGTTCTGAGCATTTCTCCTCAGGGACTGGAAGCAGACGGATGGAAATACCGCAATCAGTATCAGACAGTAGCAGGCATTATTCATGGAGATTTCCGGACTGATGGAGTACCAGGAGCATTTCGGGAGATTGATGGTGGATTTGATTTTTATGCTCCGCAGACCTTTGTGGATTCCACCGGAAGAAGAATTCTGATCGGCTGGATGGGAATGGCAGATGCGGATGAGCAGTATACCAATCGTTCCGTGGAAGACGGCTGGCAGCATGTGCTGACTCTCCCACGAGAATTGTCTGTGCGGGACGGTGTGTTGTGTCAGAATCCAGTGCGCGAGATTGGAACAATATGGAAACAGAAAGAGCGGTTTGAAGGATCTTATGAGAAACATTGTGAGACCGACTGCTATGAACTGACATTGCTTCCCAAAGAGGGAGCATGGAAAGTAATCCTGTCAAAAGGACTGGAGCTGTCTTATGATCCGGAAGCAAAACTGTTCTGCATGGAATTTACAGACAAAGAGCTGGGCTGCGGCCGGACGATCCGCGGTCGGGAGCTTGATGAAGTGACAGATGCAAGGATCATTGTGGATGCTTCTTGTGTAGAAGTGTTCTTAAATGGCGGCAAAGATGTATTTTCAACCAGATTTTATCCGGAGACGGGAAACTATCAGGTGGAAGTACATGGAGAACATGTAACAGGAGACTTCCTGTCCTGTTAGGAAAACCACATAGAAGTATTTGGGGAAACAGGACTTAGGACAGCCATAGAGCGTTATAAGAGATAAAAGGAGAGAAGGAAATGGATTACAGAAAGATTGCAGAAGAGATCTATGAAAAAGTCGGAAAAAAGGAAAATATTGTTTCCGCAGCACATTGCTCCACCAGACTTCGTCTGGTGCTGGCAGACAATGAAAAATGTGATGTAAAAGCAGTGGAAGATATTGATGGGGTAAAAGGTGTGTTCAGTGCCTCGGGACAGGTTCAGATCATTCTGGGAACAGGTGTGGTAAACAAGGTATATGATGAATTTCTTGCGGTGTCCGGTCTGACAGGTGCCAGCAAAGAGGAAGTAAAGGCAGCGGCTGCAGCAAAACAGCCCTGGTATAAGCAGGCGATCAAGACGTTGGGCGACATCTTCGTACCGATCATTCCGGCGATCGTAGCCAGCGGATTTCTTATGGGTATCATGGAAGCACTGAATTTCATGGTAAACAATGGATTTGTAAATATTGACACATCAAGCTCTATATTTGTGTTCGCTAATCTTTTTGGAAATACTGCATACGTGTTCTTGCCGATTCTGATTGCATTCAGTGCAGCAAAGGTATTTGGCGGAAACCAGTATCTGGGAGCAGTAATCGGTATGCTGATGATCCATCCAGATCTTCAGAATGCGTGGACCGTGGCAACCGAAGGTGTAAAGCAGACTCAGAGTGTGTGGTTTGGACTTTATAAGATTGATCTGGTAGGTTATCAGGGTCATGTTATTCCGGTTATTATTGCCGTATTTGTTATGTGTTTCATTGAAAAACGGCTGCACAAGATCGTACCGGCCATGTTTGACCTGTTCGTTACTCCGCTGGTCAGCGTATTTGTGACTGGTTATCTGACTTACTCTATCATCGGACCGGTATTCGTAACAGTTGAAAATGCAATTATCGGTGGTGTTCAGCAGTTGATCACACTTCCGTTTGGTGTTGGAAGCTTTATTATGGGAGGTCTTTACTCTGCAACCGTTGTGGCAGGTGTCCATCATATGTATACGGTGATTGATGTAGCGCAGCTTGGACTTTACGGAAAGACTTTCTGGCTGCCGCTGGCATCCGCTGCCAATATTGCACAGGGAGCTGCAGCACTGGCTGTTGCCCTGAAGACAAGAAACAGCAAGATCAAATCCATGGCAGTACCGTCTGCAATGTCCTGCTTTATGGGAATCACAGAACCGGCGATCTTCGGTGTGAACTTACGTTTCTTCCGTCCGTTCATCTGCGGTGCGGCAGGTGGCGCGTGCGGTGCACTGTACGCTTCCATCGTGGGACTTGGTGCAACCGGTACCGGTGTGACCGGTATCTTCGGACTGCTGCTGTGCCTGAATGATCCGTTGAATTATATCATCATGTTCCTGATCTCCGCAGGTGTTGCATTTGCACTGACCTGGATGTTCGGATACAAAGATAAAGATCTGGCAGAGTCCAAGAAATAAAAGGGTGAAGAAGCTTGTTTTTATGCCATACTCCGGGCTTTTATGAGTTTTCTGCCTGCAAGCAATCATTGCGGCACTGTCCGAATTGTGCTATACTGTGACAAGAAAAAGAGGACGGTGAGCGTAGATGAGTGTGAATCAGGAAAATTTGCTGAACGACCTGTTGGTCATGTTATTTAATGAAATTCTGGACGTGGAGCAGAAAGCCCTGATCACAGGTACATTTAAGGAAATCTCCATCAATGACATGCACATTATTGATGCAATTGGGATTGGAGAACCGAAAAATATGTCTACGGTAGCCGGTGAGATGGCAGTGACCGTTGGTACGCTGACCACAGCCATCAATAACCTGGTAAAAAAGGGGTATGTGTCTCGTGTCCGCAGTGCACAGGATAAGCGAGTGGTGCTTCTGTCACTGACAGATAAAGGGTTGTCAGCCTACGAGAAGCATGCGGCGTTTCATCAGAAAATGGTTTCGACCGTCATGGAAGGGCTGGACGGACAGGAGATGGAAGTCCTGGCTCATGCGCTTGAGAAGCTTCGGGGATATTTCAAGGTCCTCTAAGTGTTCGGTGAGAATGGAAAATGGAGCCGGTCCGGTAGTCAGGAACCAGTTATGAAAATCATATAAAGACCAGTTAGAAGAGAGTGCGAGAGCGCTCTCTTTTAGTTTGCAGATCTCCAGGTAACCAAGGTAATATTTCAGATAGTTGCCTGGCTCTTCCAGAAGCTGCAGATAGAGCTTGTGGATCTGTGTGGTGTCGGTGATCCCGAAGGAGGCAAGGTAACTGACGCATTGTGCCTCGTTCCAGCCCATGCCGTGTACGGACAGATCCAGGCTTGCGCAGATGGCATAGTTCAGAGAGGATAATGCCCTCAGGGCATTTGCCTTGGTCTTGTTCATATCAAGAAAATCATAGGCATAGAGTTCACTGTATAATCCCCAGCCTTCTGTGTAGCCGCCCACATAGATAAGGCTTCGGATCGGATCATAGGAATCCAGTTGTTCAAAGGTATGCTGATAGAGATGGCCAGGATAACCTTCATGAGCCAGTGTGGTGAGCAGCGTGATTCCATCCGTATTTTGTGAAGGATTGATGTAAATGGTATTTTCCTGAGTGGCATCCACTGGTGGGGTCAGATAAAAGGCGGGACTTAGGTAAGGCGCAAGAGAGTCTGGAACTGTCTTAACTTGAAAATTCGTATCTGGAGGCATTGGGAAATCTTCATTGATCTTTTTTTGAAGGTCAAGAAGGATGTAGAGCGGGCTGGAAGCGTCGGAGGCAGTCTGTGCAGAAGCCATGTCGCCAGAAGCACTTGAGTTCGCTGTATCAGAGTCTGCCGTTGCGACAGAATCATGCTCCAACAGATCGATCCCCTCTTCAATCGCCGCATAGACTGTCTCATAGTCGGTCTCCATCTGATCATCCAGCAGACGGCTGATCTGGGAGATTGTAAGATCCGTTCCTACGGTGTATTTCAGCAGGTGCTCAAAATAGGAGAGACCGCCGGGAGTGTGATAAAGCCCCAGCGCCTGATTCTGTGTTGAACGTAATTGGCCCAGAGAAGTAATCAGAGACTGGTAGGCGGGAACTACGCAATCGTTAATAATCTGCCGATTGCGGATTTCGTAGGCAGTCCGGTGGCTGTCGCTTACAAAAGAGCAGTCCCGCAACCGGTCAGAGAAGGATGTGATCAGAAAATGATGCTCATCGACTGTCAGCATGGCATTACACTGGGCAAGGATCTGATCTAGGGATTCTCCATTTAAGAACATACCGTGGGAGGCTTTTTCACGCTCAAAATCTATAATCTGTGCAAAATAATCGGGCAATTGTTTTAGTAGATCCAGATAAAGATCAACATCGGCTTCTTTCCGAAAAGCAAATTCTGCCAGCAGTACCGGAAGCTGTGCCTGTACACCAAGTGTTGGTCCCAGCGGCTCCTGAAAATAATAGAAATCTTCCATCTCTATCTGACCGGTAAGCCACCAGTCCAGAAGTTCGGCGGTCATGGCATCCTGTTCACTTAGATCCTGATCCAGAAAATTCTGCAAAGAGACCTGCTGGTCTTTCAGATCCTGAATCCTTTTCTGAAAGGAAGCATATGTAAAATCGCCTAATGAGGCGGACATATTTTTAAAACCATAAGCCTCTGGATCGCTTAAGGTATAATGCAGGGTGATCGTATCCTGTGCCAGTTCCTGACGGAAAAGCCGGGATGTATAGGTGGAAAAGGAGGGATGGCAAAGAATCCGCCCAAGTAAGATGAGCAGGATCAGAAGTGGAAATAAAATAAAGAGAAGTTTTTTCCTGTTTTTCATAAAAAGAGCCTCCGCACAGTGATGATCAGAAAACTATATGACAAGAATCTGAAAAATATGTGCGAAGGCTTCATTTTTATTTTATAGAATTAGCAGATCTCAGCGCCTGCTGGCATCTCTTTTTCCGGAGCGACCAGAGAAAGCTTGCCGTCAGCATCTTCTGCGCACAGAAGCATGCCTTCAGATACCAGTCCGCGGATCTTTCTCGGCTGCAGGTTTACAAGAACCATAACCTTCTTGCCAACCATCTCCTCCGGGCTGTAGGTGCTGCGGATACCGGATACGATCTGACGTACCTGGCTTCCGATCTTCACCTGAGAGCAGAGCAGCTTATCAGCTTTCGGAACTGCTTCACAGGAAAGGATCTCACCTACCTGAAACTGCAGTTTTGCAAAATCATCATAGGATACAGCTTCTTTTGCTTCGATATCAATGACATTTTCCTTCTGAGCAGCCTCTGCAGCCTGAGCAGCTTTGTGCTCTTCTACTTTTGCCAGAACCTCTTTGACATCCAGACGGGCAAACAGGATCTCCGGAGTCTCTGTTACTCTGGTGCCGGACTCATAGAGACCAAATTCAGTCATCTGATCGATGGTTCTTGGTTTTGCATTCAGCTGAGCCAGAATCTTCTTGGAAGTGGTAGGCATAAAGGACTCCAGAAGAGCAGCACCGTAGCTGATACTTTCTACCAGATTGTAGAGAACAGTAGCCAGACGGTCTTTCTTCTCCGGATCTTTGGCCAGTGCCCAAGGCATGGTCTCATCAATATATTTGTTGCAGCGTTTGAACAGTGCGAAGATCTCTGTCAGGGCATCTGCCACACGGAGCTGATCCATCTTCTCGGTGGTCTTGGTGAGAGTTCCAAGAACGGTTGCCTTCAGGTCAGCATCCACATCTTCCTCTACACCGGTGTTGGATACTACACCACCGAAATATTTATTGGACATGGAAACTGTACGGTTTACCAGATTGCCGAGGGTATTTGCCAGCTCGGAGTTCAGGCGCTCTACCATCAGTTCCCAGGTGATCACACCATCATTTTCAAACGGCATCTCATGAAGTACAAAGTAACGGACAGCATCTACACCGAAGAAATCAACCAGTTCATCAGCGTAAAGTACATTTCCTTTGGACTTACTCATCTTGCCGTCGCCCTGCAGCAGCCACGGATGTCCGAATACCTGCTTCGGAAGCGGCAGATCCAGAGACATGAGGAAGATCGGCCAGTAGATGGTATGGAAACGAATGATATCCTTACCGATCAGATGCAGATCTGCAGGCCACAGCTTCTTGAAGCTCGCAGTGCTGTTTCCATCACAGTCATAGCCGATACCGGTGATATAGTTGGTCAGTGCATCCAGCCATACATAAGTAACATGCTTCGGATCGAAGGTGACCGGAATGCCCCAGGTGAAGGAGGTTCTGGATACACACAGATCCTGCAGTCCCGGCAGAAGGAAATTGTTCATCATCTCATTCTTTCTGGAGACAGGCTGAATGAACTCCGGATGCGTATTGATATGCTCGATCAGACGGTCAGCATATTTGCTCATCTTGAAGAAATAAGCCTCTTCCTTTGCAGGCTGTACTTCACGTCCGCAGTCCGGGCATTTGCCATCTACCAGCTGGGATGGGGTCCAGAAGGACTCACAGGGAGTACAGTACATTCCTTCATAGGAACCTTTGTAAATATCTCCCTTGTCGTACATATATTTGAAGATTTTCTGTACCTGTTTCTCATGATCTTCATCAGTGGTGCGGATGAATTTGTCATAAGAAGTATCCATCAGATCCCAGATCTTTTTAATCTGATCTGCGGCATTGTCAACGAATTCCTTCGGAGTGACGCCAGCTTCTTCTGCTTTCAGCTCAATCTTCTGGCCATGCTCATCGGTTCCGGTCTGGAAAAATACATCGTAACCCTCGAATCTCTTATAACGGGCAATGCTGTCTGCCAGTACAACTTCATAGGTATTTCCGATGTGCGGTTTTCCGGATGCATAGGCAATGGCGGTGGTCATATAAAACTTTTTCTTTTCCATTTGCTTATCCTCTGTTTTCGTAAATTATAGCATAAAAAACCATTGTCTTAAGAGTAGCACAGGAAGAAAAAGAAGTCAACGAATCTCTAAGTCGCTTTTTCCAGTAATTCTGCCTGTTTCAGAAGAAAACGGTAGCGCATCTGCACTGCTTTCAGTTCATAGATGGAGCAGTCTATCAAGTCAGGATCCACTACATTTTCAAAATTGGAATAGGCCTGGTCCAGTGCACATTTGGTACGGCGCAGATCTTCCATTAACTGCTGTTTCCTGGTATCGGGAGGCGCGTCTGCCTGCTTTTGTCTCATCTGTATCCTCCTTCCTGTTCTGGGAAAAATAGGTTAATAACAGTATAGTCGTGAAAATGGAAACTTATACTGGGCATGGGCATTTTTCCTAATTTTTAAAGGTAAAATCTGATAAAATAGACAAAATCCTTAAAATGAGTAAAAAAGTATTGTAATCTGCTAACTGGTGTGGTATATAAATATCAAGTGGTACGTACAATATACCACTTGATCCGATTCGCGAAAGAGGAAGAATAATTTTAGGAGGAATGGTTATGAGTTTGGTGCAGGCAATATTGATTGCTATCATCGCAGGTGCGAGCAGATGTGAAGGCGACTGGCTTGGAGAATGCAAGCTTCGTGAGCCGATTGTAACGGGATTTCTGGTAGGACTGGTTCTGGGGGATGTAAAGACTGGTCTAATCATCGGAGCAGAGCTCCAGTTAATGTGGATGGGTGCCGTTGGAATTGGTCCGGTTGCTCAGTTGGATATTGGTATAGGTGGTACGATTGGTACAGCAGTAGCAATTACAACTGGTACAGGTGCTGAGACCGCAATTTTGTTTGGTGTTCCGGTTGCAGTTATCATGCAGTTCCTGAACACGCTGCTGATGTCCGCTTATTCAGGTGTGATGCTGTCAGCAGATAAGAAGATCGACGCACTGGATTTCAGAGGAATCCGCTGGTGTCATTATTTCTGTGGTATCTGTACATTTTTAGCTTACACAATTCCGACATTTATCGTTATGTTCTTCGGAAATGAGCTGATTGAAGGCATCGTAAACAACATGCCGGATTGGATAAATACCGGACTTGGCGGAGTAGCTGCACTGCTTCCGTGTCTCGGATTTGCATTACTGTTAAACATCATTATGGAGAAACGACTGATTCCGTATTTCATTTTAGGATTTATTCCGGCAGCTTATGTTGGTTTTGATCTTACAATGGTTGCGATTGCGGCAATCGCAGTTGCAGTAGCATGGATCATCTTCATGTTGAGATCCAATGAGGGAACAGCAAAAGTGGCTGCAAACACTGCTGCTGACGATGAGTGGGAGGACTAGACATGGCAAATAATGAAGTAACGACAGGAAGATTTACAAAGAAAGATTTCAGAGGCGTATTCTGGAGAAGTTTTACATTGTTAGGTTCTTTCAACTATGAGAGAATGGAAGGTCTTGGATTCTTATATGCGATCATGCCGCTTCTGAGAAAAATATATAAAGATGACGATGAAGGATTAAAAGCCGCAATGCACAGAAATATTGCAGCATTTAACATGACCGTAGCTCCATCACCGTTTGTAATGGGAACTACCATCGCCATGGAGGAGAGCGCAAAGGAAGATCCGAATTTTGATGTATCAACCATCAATGCCATCAAAGTATCTCTGATGGGACCGCTTTCCGGTATCGGTGATACTTTCTTCTGGGGCATTATCCGTATCCTGGCATGTGCACTGGCTATTGGATTTGCAAAGGAAGGCAACCCGATCGCACCGTTTATTCTGCTGCTGGTATTCAACATTCCGAATGTGCTGACCCGTCTGATCACACTGGATCTTGGATACAACAAAGGTGCACAGATCTTAAGCGAGATGGAGAAGACCGGTAGAATGGCACTGTTTACTCATTGTGCAGGCATTATCGGAGCTATGTCCATTGGCTGTATGATCGCGATGTGGGTAAGCATCAACTGCCCGCTTCAGTTCACACTTTCCGGCAGTGAAATCATCATTCAGGATTATCTGAATCAGATCATGCCGAAGCTGCTTCCGCTGGCATGCACATTAGGTGTATATGGAGCAATTAAGAAGAAAGTGAAAGTTCAGTATGTGATCGCAGGAATCGTGGTAATTGGCTTTGTGCTGGGAATCCTTGGACTGATCTCTGCATAAGGAGGCGCGTATGGCAATTTTAGATACACGCATTGATGATCGACTGATTCACGGACAGGTATGCGGATACTGGATCCCGCAGTATTCTCTCCAGAGGATCGCAATCGTTGATGACGACATTGTAAATGATGAGACAAGAAAAACAACTTTGAAATTTGGTATGCCGGAGAACTGTAAACTGTCCATTTTCGGATCTGCAAAAGCGGCGGACAAATTTATAAGAAAAATTGATGAAGGAATCAAAGTGATGATTCTCTGCAACAGCCCGGTTCCAATCCTGCGGATGGCAGAAGCCGGATATCAGGTTCCTTATATTACCATTGGAAATATGTCCAACCGTCCGGGAGCAACACAGATCGATAAGAACACATTTATCACGCCGGAAGAGAAAGAAGCATTTTCAAAACTGGTTCAGAAGGGAGTCAAACTGTACATACAGAATACCCCGAGGGACGTAAAACGTGATGTGACTGAATTATTGAAATAAAAGAATGAATCAGAAAAGAGGAGAACTATGAAACAGACTGTACTTGGAAACATTAAATCACAGCCGGAGGTGCTGAAATATACACTGGATAACCAGAACGTATTTGTGGATCCGTTTGTGGAAGTTTTTAAGAAACATGATATTAAGAAAGTATTTTTCTTTGGATCAGGTACTTCCTACAATGTATCTCAGATCGCTGCTTACTATTTCAAACATATCGTAGGAATTGATGCAAGTGCACAGTATCCGACGGTCTATCAGAACTATGAGAAACCGGACTGGACAGGAATGCTGAAAAATGATCAGATCCTGTATGTGGGAATCAGTCAGTCAGGAACCAGTGTATCTACCTGCGAGGTTATGGAGTATGCAAAGAAGAACGGTTATCTGACGCTGGCAATCACCGGTAATCTGCAGAGCAAGATCACTGAAAATACAGATATCTCCGTACATCTGCTGGTGGGCGATGAGCTGACACCGCCGGAGACAAAAGGATATACCGTGTCGGTACTGAGTGTTTATCTGTGGGCGATCGGCGTGGCAAAAGCTAAGAATATCTACACCGAAGAGCAGTATCAGGAGGCTTTGAAGGAAGCTGCAGATCTGGTAAATCATTTCCAGACGGTACTCGATGAGAGTGAGGCATGGTATGACAGAAATAACGCATCCATCGTCAACAGTGAACGTATCTACGTTCTTGGATATGGCGTAGATTATGGATCCATGCTGGAGGGCGTACTGAAGGCAGGCGAGATGCTCAGACTTCCGGTTCTTGGATATGAACTGGAGGAGTATTCCCACGGACCGACCATGGCAATCGGACCGAAACAGACCATTCTTATGATCGGTTCCGACGAGGCAGAATATGAGCGTATGCTTCAATTCCGTACTGCATACAAAAAATATACACCGCGGGTACATGTGATCACCTGTAAAGATATTCCGGATGCAGATAAGAGAGATGCGGTATTCAGTGTAAAGACAAACAAATATCTTGCACCGCTGATGTATACAGTTCCATTTCAGTTTGTAGCGGCCAAAGGCGCTGAGCAGGTTTATATTGATACGGGAGTTGACCCGTTTGAAGAATCTTTAGCTCATTATCCAAAGGCAAAATAGTAAACACAACCGGGGCAGGTATGAGAAATATCTGCCCTTGTTTTTTCAGGAGGAGATTGTATATGACAGGAATTATGGTATTGGGACATGGACATTTTGCCAGCGGTATTGCCAGCGCGGCAGAACTGATCCTTGGAAAACAGGATGATTTTGTGTGGGTGGATTTTCCGGAAGGAGACACTAAGACGGAGTTGGAAGCGCATATTGCAGAAGCATTGCAGACGATGAAAGAAGCAGAGCATATTCTGGTGTTCTGTGATCTGTTAAGCGGCTCACCGTTTAATACGATCGTGCCGGAAAGTATGAAGGATCGTCGGATCAAAGTTGTATATGGAACGAATCTTGCAATGCTGATCGAGACGTTGATGGAGCGTAACATTGGAATGTCCTGGGAGGAAATTCTGGAAGGAATCATAGAAAACGGAAGAAAACAGGTTGATTTTTTCAACGAAGAGGATCTTGAAGGATGTGAGGAGGAAAATGACGAGGACTGGCAATAAGATGAAGTATAAGGCAGTAATCTTCGACATGGACGGTGTGCTGATCGACAGCGAATATTTTTATCTGGAACGTACATACAGGGAACTTGTAAAAAGATATCCCTGGATCAGAATAGAAGAACTGTACCCAATCGTTGGAATGTCAGGAAAGACGGAGCGGATACTGATGCATGAACTGGCCAGAAGACCGCTGGATGACCTTCAGTTTGATGAGGAACTGGAGGAGATCTATCAGTCCGGTCATATCGCTGATTTTACGGAGGTATTGTATCCGGAAGTAAAAGAGATATTGCGCTGGTTAAAAGAACAGGGTCTGCAGATCGCACTGGCATCTTCTTCGCCGGTGCACTGTATTTCACAGATGCTGGATCAATGTGACATCCGGGATTATTTTGAATCCGTGATCAGTGGAGAATCTCTGGTGATGAGCAAGCCTGATCCGGAGATCTATCAGATCACCATGAACAGGCTTGGAAGAAAGCCGGAAGAGTGTCTGATCGTGGAGGATTCTACCTATGGGATCGAGGCAGGCGTGGCAGCAGGAGCTGCGGTTGCGGCGAGAAAAGATGAACGCTTCTGCTTTGACCAGTCAAAGGCAGCATATCACATCGCTGATCTGAAAGGAATAAAACAGGTGTTATTATGAGAAGCAGGCAAATGGTTGGCAATATCCTGATTCTGGAAACTGCATTTTTGTGGAGCTTTCTTGGGATTGCAACCAAAATGGTAACGTATCACGGAATGACTGTGACAGCGGTAATATCTCTGGTCGCAATGCTGACTCTCCGCGTGTGTAACAGAGGGTCTGCGATTCGGTGGAATCGTCAGATTCTGTTGACAGCGTTGGCTACAGCAGGTCAGACCATATGTTTTTTCCTTGCAAACAAATATACAACAGTTGCAAATACAATCGTGTTACAGTATTGTTCGCCCATTTTTGTATTGTTCTATTATAGAATTTTCCAGAAAAGAAGGCTAAAATGTCAGCAGATTATTTCAGTGGCTGTATGCAGTGCAGGAATATTAATATTCTTTGCGGGGCAGATAAACACAGGAATGATGCTGGGAAATATTCTGGCTCTCGCATCTGGTATTATGTTTGGCGGTCAGTTCTATTTAGGGGCGATGGAAGACAACGATCCGGTATCTGCGAATTTGTTTTCGCAGATTATATGTATTCTGATTACAGGAACATATGCGGTCTTTTTTGCACATGATGTATTTGACGTCAGACAGACAGGAATTCTGGTGGTGGCAGGATTTCTGTGTTCAGGAGTGGCAGCAGTATTATACACGCGAGGAATTCAGATGACAACTGCATTAAATGCAAATTTAATTGCCTCGTCAGAGATCATTATGGCACCAATCTGGTCTTATCTGATCTTTCATGAAACGATTGGAAAGTGGGCAGCAGTCGGAGCGGTTCTTATGGTCGGGGCAATTTTGTATGAAACACTTTTTGAGACAAGAAACGAGGCGGAAAAATGACAAAAGCAGAATTATCGGAATTATTTACATTTCGTAATGTAAAGGAAGAGGAAGCAGACCAGACAATTGAGATTGAAAATATTTGTTTCCCGTCCAACGAAGCATGTACGCCGGAATCCATGGCGGAGCGGGCATCACAGGCACAGGAAACATTTCTGGTGGCGGTTGACAAAAAGACAGATAAGATTGCAGGGTTTCTGAATGGAATCGCCACGGATGAAGATGTATTTCGGGATGAATTCTTTACGAATATTACTCTTCATAATAAAAATGGAAAAAATATTATGTTACTTGGATTAGATGTGCTGCCTGAGTATCGAGGACAGGGGCTTGCCAGAGAAATCATGGAGCGATATCTTGCACGGGAGAAGGGGCAGGGACGGAAACGGGTGGTACTTACCTGTCTGGATGAAAAAGTAAAAATGTATGAGAGGATGGGATACAAAGATCTTGGAATCTCAGCTTCTGTGTGGGGCGGCGAAAAATGGCACGATATGGAGTACGTGTTTGGACTTCAGGAATGAGAGAACGTGCTTGAATAAAGGAAAATTCTGGGCTATAATAATAAAAAATGGGATGGGAAATAGGGTTTCATGCAGGGAAAAAATATATCGATTCTGAGAGATTTAACAGTCTGTCAGTCTGTTTCGGAAGCACTTACAAAACAAGGATTAACATTTGAATATCGTATATTGAATCTGGAGATCAAAGAAGCAAACAGATTTATCAGTCGGATGCTGAAGATTTCCCTGGGGACTCCTGTCCTTTTTTTGAGAAAACTGCGCGTGATAGAGGATATTCCCAAGTCCATAGAAAGTACCTACATGGTTTATGAAAAAGTAAAAGGTGTGGAAAAGGAAGATCTGGAACACTGTTCGTTCTATGAACTGATCCGTGAAAAATTCGGATATGTGACCCAGAAAAGCGAAGAAGAGATTCTGGTCGTCACACCAAGCCCTAAGGAACAGGAACTTTTGCAGACAAAGGATCAGGAGTGTCTGATGATTCGGGGAACTTCTTATGTGGAAGAAGGCATTCCGTTTGAATATTTTGAAATTGTGGCTATCAGTGATTTTTACAAATTCAGGAGCGTAAGCAAACAGTAATGGAATATAATGCACTTTACATACAACTTATGAATCGAATACTGGATAAGATGCGGCGCGGAGAATATCAGGTTGGAGATAAGATGGATTCGGAACGTGTGATGGCACAGCAGTATGGAATCAACCGACAGACCGTTCGCAAAGCTCTGAAGATGCTGGAGGAAGAAGGCTATATCCGCCCGCTGCTCGGAAAAGGTACATTTGTAGTGAAAATACCGGAAAATATGGCAAGGATCGAGCAGGGCACAACGGCAACGATCAGCCTGAGTATGCAGATCCGGCAGTCAGGATATGAATCGTTCAGAAAAGTTGTTTCGCTTCAGTTGGTTCCGGCAAAAGGAATTCTGGCCGAGAAGTTTCCGGACAGAAAAATGTTATTTGAACTGGTACGCCTGTCTTATGTAAATAATGAACCTTATGCACTTCAGAAAGCATATATTCCGCAGGATCTGTTCTGGGATGCAGACCGGTATGAATTCGGTGAGGGGTCTCTGTATGAATATATGGACACCAAAGGAAAGATGCCGGAGAGGGTAGAATCCTATCTGCAGATCGTGACATTGCCGAAAGAATATACGGCACTTATGAAACTGGAAGAAGGAAAAAAGGTATTCGGATTCCATTATCTTGGTTATGACAGTACGGATGAACTGGTAGAATACACGGATGCTTATTACCTCCCCAAATATACTTCATTTAAATATGTAGCTCAAAGAGGATAATCATAAAACACACGAATCAGGATGTTCTGACATCTGGTTCGTGTGTTTTTTGCATAGTAATATCTTTCTGTCATATACATGTACTGGAGGTGGAGCAGGATGGAAAAAGGAACAGGAATGCTGCTGATCGCAGGGGCCTGTGTGCTGGTGCTGCTGATTGGAAGCATAAAAAACCGGATGGAATGGATGTTGAACTTCGGTATTCGCACAGTTATGGGTGGGATCGCCATCTGCCTGATCAATTCAATGCTGAAAAGATGGGGGATCGACTGTCAGGTGGGACTTGGCCCGGTCAGCCTTTTGACATCTGGAACCCTCGGATTCAGCGGAGTTTCTTTGCTTTACGCAGTGTCAGCTTTTCATCTTTTGTGAGTTTTTGCTAAAAAATATGAACAAACTGTAAACACCATGGACACATAAAAATCCGCGATTTATAATAGGCGCATGATAAACGTTTGTCTACTATGTAGCAATTCGCTACAGGCTTGTCATTCAAAGCTAAATTCCAAAAATTTGCAGCATAATAACGGGAGTATTTGTTGCAGGAGGTTATTTTGAAAAACACAAAATTATGGATTGCAGACCCGGATCTTGCCTATGTACAGGCATTTGCCGAGTATGTCAATCTGAAAAAAGGTTATTTATTCCAGGTTTGTGCCTGCACGGATCAGACACGGATGGAACAGACACCGGATGGAGACGAGACAGAGATCCTGCTGATAACAGCAAAATGGTATGAGGCATGGAAAGATGTGCTTCAGGGTAAATGTGTGATTCTGCTCTCTGAGGGAAATCTGCCAGGGAAGTTTACTTCTTATCCAACCGTGTACAAGTATCAGTCCGTGGAAACGATTCTGCGGGAGATCATGTATTATTATTCGGAGCAGGACAACCGGGAGCTGTATCCGGCGGGAGTACGAAAGGATAACAGGGTGATCGGGGTATATTCACCGGCAGATGCTAATGCAAAGACACAGTTTGCGCTGACGCTGGGCCAGATTGTGGGGGAAACACAACATGTATTATATCTAAATATGGAAGAATGCTCAGGACTGACGGGGTTGTTGGGAGAGCACCATTGGAATATGGCGGATCTCATATATTTTCTTCGTCAGAATAAATCTCAGTTTCTCTATCGTCTCAACAGTATGGTTCAGAAGTTCGGAGCAATGGATTATATTCCACCCTGCGATTCCTATACAGATTTTTGTCAGATTACAGTAAAAGAATGGAAAAAACTTCTGCATCTGATCCGAAGCCAGAGCACGTATGATGTCATTATATTGGATATGGGAACCAGCACCGGTCATGAACTGGAATTGCTGAGACAATGTGATGGGATCTATATGCCGGTAAAGAAAGATCCGATCTCCCGTGGAAAAATCGAACAGTGGGATCGCTATATTCAGATTTTAGACGGACTGGATATTCTGGAACTGCTGCAGAAGCTCGAGCTGCCGCCCGATGGAACCGGGTCGGACAGCGAATCAGACTTAAGTATGCTGCCGGGGCAGAGACTGGGGAGTTATATCCGGGAACTGCTGACAAGTTAGGAGGGATCATGGGAGATGTATCAGAGGCAAAAGAAGTATTTACAGAGCTGAAGAGACAGATTTTAGAGCGTGTAGACCTGAGTCGGGATGTGTCTGATGAAGAGATGCAGGAACTGATCGACGAAGTTGTGATTTCGTATGGGAAAGAGCAGGCTGTTTCGCTGAATGAAAGGTGCCGTCTGAAAAAAGAACTGTTTCATGCACTCCGCAAGATGGATGTTCTTCAGGAGCTGCTGGAGGAGCCGGATGTGACGGAGATCATGGTAAATGGCATGAACGGGATCTTTCTGGAGAAGGATGGAACGCTCAGCCGATGGGAGAAGAATTTTTACTCAGGAGAACGGATACTGGACGTGATCCGGCAGATCACCGGGGCATGCAACCGGGCGGTCAATGAATCTCAGCCCATCGTAGATGCCAGGCTGGAAAACGGAGACCGTGTCCATGTGGTGCTGCCGCCGGTGGCGGTCAACGGACCGATCATCACGATACGACGATTTCCAAAAGAGCCGATGACCATGAAACGGCTGCTGGAGATGGACAGTATCTCTCAGGAGGAGATTGATTTTCTGGCGGATGCGGTGAGAGCGGGCTATTCGATTCTGGTCGCAGGCGGAACAGGCAGCGGCAAGACGACTTTTTTGAATGCACTTTCGGAATTTATTCCTGAAGAGGAACGGGTTGTGGTTATTGAAGACACCGCAGAACTTCAGATACAGCATGTGCCCAATCTGGTGAGGCTGGAGACCCGGTCTGCAGGAACGGAGGACTGTAAAGAAATCTCGATCCGGGATCTGATCCGGGCATCGCTCAGGATGAGACCGTCGAGAATTATTGTGGGAGAGGTGAGGGGCGCCGAGGCATTTGAACTGCTTACCTGCCTGAACACAGGACATGATGGGAGTATCAGTACCTGTCATGCCAATAGTACGAAAGATACGGTCGCACGCATGGAGACCATGGTCTTGATGAACAGAGAACTTCCTTTACAGGCGATCCGCAGACAGATCGCCTCAGGGGTGGATATTATCGTTTATCTTGGACGTCTGCGGGATAAGAGCCGCAGAATACTGGAAATTACAGAAGTAACCGGTATGGAAGGGGAACAGGTGGAGTTAAATCCTCTGTTTCTCTTCCGGGAAACCGGGCAGATATCCGGCAGAGTCTGCGGGATACAGGAAAAGACAGGAGTAATGAAGCAGATTGAAAAATTTCAGCGTGCCGGGATCATATATCCTCGGGAAAACAGTGCTTCTTGACGGGCTGGAAGGCGGATTTCTTACGATTCTTTTGTCGTGGCTCTACTACGACAGTTTTCTTGCAATTCCTTTTTTAATCCCATTGATATGGTTTTGGCATAAGGAAAGAGAAAATGTGCGAAGAGAAAAAAGACAGGAGCTGTTTCGGAAAATGTTCCGGGAATGGATCCTGCTACTGGCGTCATCTCTCACGGCGGGCTATTCAATGGAAAATGCATTGGTACAGTCCTATCAGGAATTGTGTCTGATGTTTCCGAAAGGAGGCATTATGCAGGAAGAACTGAAGATGATGCTGGCCAAAGCAGGGAATAATCAAAGACCAGAGATCCTGTTTGATGAATTGGCGGAAAAATATCCTTATGAAGAAGTGCAAAGCTTTGCGGAAGTGTTTAAGGCGGCACGGATCAGTGGAGGAAGTCTTCAGACAGTGATTCGTGGGACGGCAGCGCAGATGGCGGAGATCATGGATACCCGAAGGGAGATCCGCACATTGTTGGCCGCAAGAGTCTATGAGCAGAGGATCATGTCGGTGATGCCGGCGGCGGTGTTGCTGTACATCCGGCTTGGATCGGGAGAATTTCTGGAGGGGCTGTATCATAACATGACTGGTGTACTCGTCATGAGCGTCTGCCTGGGAATCTACGGGGCTGCTTACTTGATGGGAAAGAGGATGGTGCAGTTTGAAATATAAGATCAAAGTTGTGATGACGGGATGTGTGGGCATGGCGGTCAGCGTTCTGCTGTTGATCTGCAGTCTGTGGGAGCAGCAGCCGCTTACGGAGCTGTCCCGACCGGGAAAAGGCGCAGACAGTGTAACAGAGCATCTGCAGGTGCAGATCGGAGAAGATAAGATGCCGATAGATGTAACAGTGGCAGCAGTGCCTTATGACCGGAAGGAAGAACAGACAAGGATCCGGGAGGCATCCAAGAATCTGGAAACGATCTTTCTGGGACAGAATACATCGCTTGATCATGTGACCATGGATCTTCATATGCCCACACAGATATGGGATTCTGAAGTGACGGTTCAATGGTATCTGGATTCCTGGAAGTATCTGGAACCGGACGGAACATTGAAAAATGAAGGACTTGAGGAACCGGTATGGATACAGGTACAGGCGCTCCTGAGCTTTGAGGAGGAGAATCTGACCTGGAACCGGACCATACAGATCTGTCCACCGGAAGCGCCGGATACAGCCATGATGGTTCGGATGCTTCAGTATCAGCTTCAGGAGTGTCAGGTCGGGTATGAGGAGACGGTTCAATTACCTGCCGAAGTATCAGAGCAGGCAGTTACCTGGTATCCACAGAGAGATACCCGCTGGCTGTGGACAACTCTCCTCACAGGAGCAGCCTTATGTGGATTATGGACAGGAAAGAAGCGGGAGGATGAACAGAGACAACAGAAATATGAGCGAAAGATGCAGCTTGCCTATCCTGACATTGTGAATCGCTTAAGTCTTTACATGGGAGCAGGGATCAGTATCCGTCACGCCTGGGAACGAATCATACGGGGGTATGAGAAGCAGAGGCAGATGACCGGTAATTCGGAGGATGCCTATGAGCAGATGAAGCTGGCATTGCGTCAGATGCAGAACGGTGTAGCAGAGACTGTGGCCTATGAGCAGTTTGGTATGGATTGTCGGTTATCTTCTTATCTGAAGCTTGGAACCTTGCTCAGCCAGAATCTGCGCCTTGGGACAGGCAATCTTGCTGAAATGCTGAAAGCAGAAGCAAAAGATGCCTTTGAGGACCGCAAAGCACTGGCACGGAAGATTGGTGAAGAGTGTGAAAGCAGATTGTTGTTACCGATGCTTTTAATGTTGTTGAGCATTTTGATCATGATCATGTATCCGGCGGTGTCATCATTTGCCGGGTAAGACAGGAGGAATATTATGAAAGATTGGTTGAGAAATATCTTTAAGGATAAAAAAGGGATGGGAACTGTTGAAGTCATTCTTATTATTGTGGTTCTTGTGGGATTGGTCATTATTTTTAAAGGAAAGATTACAGGAGTCGTGAATGATATTTTTGAAAAAATTGTTTCACAGACCAGTCGGATCTAAGAAAAAAGGATCGATCACTGTGTGGCTGACACTTAGTTTTCTCGTGTTCCTTGGACTGTATCTGATCTGTCTTCAGTCGGTACAGAAGCAGTCGGCAAAAAGGCGGGCAGAACAGGCTGTGGAAAATGGGATGTTCTCGCTGTTTTCTGAATATGAGCCGCATCTGCTGGATAAGTGGGATTTGGTTTATATAGACACTTCCTTTCAGGGCGGAACGGAGAAAAGAGAAGAACTTTGCAGTCATCTGTGGAAATTTATACAGGAGAATATTACGAATGTCCGTGGAAAACCGTTGGATCGCCTGAACCTTCAGGGAGTAAACCTTGAAGACCTGGTACGGGCGACGGATGGAGACGGTGCTGTATTTTATCATCAGGCCATAGAGGTCATGAAGGAAAAATGGGGACAGGATCTGGTGGAGGACTGGTTGCTTGGGCCTGAGCAGCGTGAGGAGCTGTTGACGCAGGCGGAAGAGATGCAGCGGGACTATGAAGAAAGCCGCCGGGTCGTGATGGATTATGATGACGAAGACGATGAACTGTCAGGGGAGGTGTCTTCCTGGAGCAGTTTTCTGGATGGATTTTTCTTCAAGATGGCGGTGCCTTCCGGCAGTATTCTCTCTGAGAAAACCATCAATACTGTAAATATACCGACGGTAAGACAGTTGTCAGAAGGAGCAGGGGCTGCACAGGGAAACGAGGATGCTCTGATCCAGAAGCAGTGGTTTATCGGATATGCCTGTGAGTATCTGACACAAGCATCAGACCATCTCGCAGAGGGAAGAGAGGATGGATATCTGGACTATCAGATGGAGTACTTGTTTGCAGGACAACCATCGGATCAAAGAAATCTGGAATTGACGATCCTGTCATTGCTGGCATTGAGGGAAGGAGCAAATTACACCTTCTTGATGACACACTCCAACTATAAAGAACAGGCAGAATTTCTTGCTTTGGTAATTGCGGGGCTTACGGGGGATGACAGCCTGATCCAGGCAGTCAAGCATCTGATCCTGATCGGATGGGCTTATGTGGAAAGTATTGCAGAAGTGCGTCAACTTCTGGGCGGTTATGAACTGGCAGTGGTAAAAGGGGAGGATCAGTGGCAGGTTCCCTTGAGTGCGGTTCTGCGTTTTCTGGGAAATCCCGGAAGTTATGATGCACAGACAGCAGAACAGAGCGGACTTGATTATGAAGACTATTTGCGTATGCTGTTGACCGTTGTTCCTGCAAAGACATTGGCAATGCGCTCGCTGGATGTGATCGAAGGAGAACTGCGGATGATGGAAGGTTGTGAACAGATTCATCTGGATCATTGTGTGGAGCGTATGACGGCGCAGGTGTGGATGGATGGCATTTATCTGGAGCGGACATATGGATATGAGTAAACAAAAGGAAAGGCATGGGGGAAGGCTCTTCTGCAGGTGTGAAAAATATAAAAAAGGTGTTCAGACATCCCGACGGTTATGGCGTCTCCAAAAGGTGGTGAGCAGGAGAGTCTGCCCCTGTGCCTTTCAAAGAGGAAGTCTGACACTGGAAACTTCCATAGTGTTGCCATTTCTGCTCTGCGCAGTAACAGCTATGCTTTATGTTTTTGTGATGACCGGATTTCAGGCAGAAAAATATCGGACATTGACACAGCAGGCACAGTCGCTGGCGGTGACTGTGGGACAGGGAGCGAATGAGGGGGATCCGTATACCCGTCTGTATGCCTATGATCAGGTGACACTTCCGTTTGCCGCATTTTCCTTTGGAAGCCGTTCGGTAGTGCAGCGTGTAGTGGTCAGAGACTGGGTAGGTTATACGGGAGAAAGCTTTTCGGGAGATGGCGAGATATTTGTCTATGTAACACCCAAAGGTGAGGTATATCACAGAAGCAGGGACTGTCGGTATCTGAACGTGAGTATCCAGAGTATCGCTGCCGGACAGCTTGATGCTGCGAGAAACTGGGATGGGAGCCGGTATACAGCCTGTGTATACTGTGTAAAGAAAGAGAAACCAGGAGCTATGGTCTATATTACCAATTATGGAACCAACTATCATAATCGAAAGACTTGCCGGGGACTAAAGCGGACGGTGATGGCGATTCCTTATTCTCAGACTGGAGGAATGCGCTGCTGCCAGGGGTGCGGTGGATCATGAGTGTCCTCTGGGTCTTTCTGCATCTCTTGATCCTGTCATGGGAGGATATGAAAGATCAGATGCTTTCTTTCTGGCTGTTGTTGGAGCTTCTGCTGACCGGTCTGCTGACGGCTCTTTGGAATGGTCGGGAGATGGTGTGGTTTCCAGGACTTTTTCTGCTGGTCGTGGGGAAATTGAGTGGAGAAAGAATTGGTCTGGGAGATGGGTGGTTATTGCTTGCACTGGGAATGTGGCTGCCGTATGAAATATTGATGGGAATTCTGTTTCTTGGCCTGCTGGCGGGAGCAGGTTATGGGATTTTGTCCGGAAAAAAAGAAATTCCGCTGGTGCCGTTTTTTACCGTTGGCTTTGTGCTGACAGTTTGGAGGACGATCATATGAAAAGACAGTGGAACAGAAAAAAAGGACGGTTTGTGCTGGAAGCGTCCATTCTGGTTCCGATGATCTGTATTCTTCTGGTCTATCTGGTTTATTTTACGCTCTACACACATGATTGTGCGGTAGTGACTCATGGCATACTGGAATCTGGAGTCAAAGGAATCTACAGGGATGGAAGATCAGACGAGGTGATCAGAGAACAGATGCAGGAAGATCTGAGCAGAAAGCTAAGTGAGAGGCTGCTCTGGATGGAGGATGCAGAAGTAGAGGTGCGTGTAAGTCCACTTCAGGCAGAAATAAAGGTTTCGGGTAAAGGTCGATTTCTTCCGGCTCAGATAGAGATTAAGACAGTAGAAAAGTTATATAGGGTAAGACCGTGCAAAGTTATTCGCAGGAGCAGGTGGATGATAAGATCAGGGGAGGAATAAAAACAGATGATGGATGTGAGATACAAAAGAGATCTGAACAGTAATTATATGATCATGACAGATGCAGAGAAGAGGGAGGAGATCTACGAAGACCGGATGATAACTGAGAATCGAATCTATGGATTCCTTCCATGTGTGGAACAGAAGAAGGAAAAGCAGACAGAGTATTTTTATGAGATCACCGGACGACAGAGCATGGAACTTCTCTATGAACGGAGAAAGGTTTCTTATGAACAGCTTGTGGAACTCTTAAAGGATCTTCTGCAGATCCTCAATGCATCGGAAGAATATTTGTTGAATGCAGATCATTTTGTATTACTTCCGGAATATCTGTACCTGGATACCCGGACAGAACGGCTGTATGTCTGCTACTATCCAGGTTATGAGAAAAAGATTCGGGAATCGTTCCTTGATCTGGCGGAGTATCTTATGGGAAAACTGGATAAAAGTGACCGGAAAGGAATCGAGTTCGGGTATGATCTCTATCAGTGTGCGTTGGAACCAAATTTCAGCTTGATGGAGATTCTGAAGAGTCATACGGAGATGGAAACTCCGGAGAAAAACGAAGAAACTGCTTTGCCTGTGGTGGAAGCAGTGGAGCCTGTAACAGGAACGCAGACGCTGTCATCTGGCAAAAAATCCGTACAGGAAGAAATCCTGGAAAAGACCGGAAGCTGGAAGAATTTCTTTCATAAGAAGAAAAAGCAGCCTGTGGAAACTTATGTGGCGGAAGCGGATCAGATCAAGAGCGGATCCGTGTTGTTTCTTCGAGAGCAGGGAAATACAGGGGAAACAACATTTCTCAGAGAAGAGAAACATTATGGACTTTTGTTGAAAAGTAAAAATCCTGACTACCCGGATCTTAAGATGGAAGGGACCAGCTTCCTGATTGGTAAAAGGAAGGAAAGCGTGGATGGCTGGGTTCCGGCGCCTACAGTAAGCCGGATCCATGCCCGGATCATCAAGGAAGAGGGATGTTACCTGTTGGAGGATCTGAATTCTACTAATGGAACCCGGGCAGGACAGCATCAGCTCAATCCCTATGAACTGTTTCCGCTGGATAATGGCATGCAGGTCGCATTTGCGGGCGCGGAATATGAGGCATATCTGTAAAGAATAGTTGCATTGATATTTTAAAATCGGTATACTGTTAGGGAAATATCCATAAAACAGACAGGAGCAGACCATAAGATGATATTTGACACTCATGCACACTATGATGATGAAGCATTTGATGAAGACAGAGATGAGTTGCTGACTTCTCTTCGGGAGCGGGGAGTAGGAACAGTCGTGAACGTGGGTGCGAGTATGGAAGGCAGCAGGCGTTCGGTAAGCTTAAGTGAAGAGTATGAGTTTGTATACAGTGCCGTTGGCGTACATCCTGACGAAGTGGGCGAACTTCGGGAAGAGGATATGGAGTGGATGAGGGAACAGCTTCAGAAACCGAAAGTCGTGGCGGTAGGAGAGATTGGGCTTGACTACTATTGGGATAAGGAAGGCCATGATCTTCAGAAAAAATGGTTTCTGCGACAGCTGAAGCTGGCAAAGGAGCTGAAAAAGCCAGTGATCATTCATAGCAGGGAGGCAGCAGCGGACACCATGGAACTTCTGAAAGCAAACTACCATGGAGAGATGCCCATGGTCATGCACTGTTATTCTTATTCGCCAGAGATGGCAAGAGAATACCGGAAGATGGGACTTTATCTGGGAATTGGCGGCGTGCTGACCTTCAAGAATGCGAAGAAGCTGAAGGAGACGGTACTGGAGTCGCCTATGGAATATCTGCTTCTGGAGACAGACTGCCCGTATCTGGCACCGGTGCCTAACCGGGGAAAACGGAATGATTCGGGAATGTTGAAGTATGTGGTGCAGGAGCTGGCGGCGTTAAAAGGGATCACACCGGAAGAAGTGATCCGTATTACAGAGGAGAATGCCAGAAGATTTTATGGAATACAGTAGAAGGAGAAGATATCAATGAGCAGACCGGAGCCAACCCTTGGAAATCCGAAAAATACCATAGAAATATTACAGAAATACAAATTTGTGTTTCAGAAAAAATTCGGACAGAACTTTCTGATCGATGAACATGTACTGGAGAAGATCATTCAGGCGGCAGGTGTCGGACCGGATGATTTTGTTGTGGAGATCGGGCCGGGTATCGGAACTATGACCCAGTATCTGGCACATGCGGCCAGAGGCGTGGCAGCGGTGGAGATCGACCGTGCACTGATTCCAATTCTGAAAGATACCTTATCTCCTTATGATAATGTGACGGTGATCAATGAAGATATTCTGAAAGTGGATCTGAACCAGCTGGCAGAGGAGATGAATGATGGAAGACCGGTGAAGGTGGTTGCAAATCTTCCATACTACATCACCACACCGATCATTATGGGATTGTTCGAGAGCCATGTGCCGGTGGATAATATTACGGTCATGGTGCAGAAGGAAGTGGCGGAGCGGATGCAGGCAGGACCGGGTTCCAAAGATTATGGTGCATTGTCCCTGGCGGTTCAGTACTATGCAGATCCGTATATTGTGGCTAATGTGCCGCCAAACTGTTTTATGCCAAGACCTAATGTTGGTTCTGCAGTGATCCGTCTTCAGACTCATGTGGATCCGCCAGTGAAGGTGAAGAATGAAAAGCTTATGTTTGGAATCATCCGGGCTTCTTTTAATCAGAGACGAAAGACCCTCCAGAACAGTGTAAGCCACGATCCGGGACTTGGTATATCCAAGGAACTGATCGCGGAAAATCTGGAAAAGATGGGACTGTCAGCCACGATCCGTGGAGAGGCACTGAGTCTTCAGCAGTTTGCTGAGTTTGCGGATCTGGTGGAAGAAGCAAGACAATAACAGTCATAAATATTTCGTGTCCCGCATAGAATAGACCTGAAAGACAGGGAGGACATTCTATGCAGGAATATAAGAGACAGATCGCATATCTTTACGCCTATGAGCGCGGGGAACAGCTCCGCAGTACAGGTTTTGTAAAGGCAGAAGAACGGGGCGGACACTGCAGGCTGGCACTGCATCTTCGCGGATATTGCCATCCGGGTGAAGCCGCCGGAAATGTTTATATTTATTTTTATCATCAGGACAGAACCATAGGAATCTATCTTGGAGCACTGAAGAATCAGAACGGTGCACTGGAATGGCAGGGAGAACTGGATGCGGAAGATATTCTGGGAAAGGGAATCCGATTTGCAGACACTCACGGAATCTGGGTCAAGCGTCCCGGTGGAAGAGACTATGTGGCGGAATGGGATGATTATCCGGTGGATACGAAGCGTTTTGTATTGTATCCGGAAGGAGGCATCCGGTGTATCTGCTGCCCATGGTTTGGCAGATGTGAGAAGAGCGGAGTGAAAGAAAATGACAGAAGAAGAGAAATATATGAAGGAAGCACTCCGGCAGGCAAAGAAAGCGGAGAAGCTAGATGAAGTCCCTATCGGTTGTGTAATCGTAAAAGATGGGAAGATCATTGCAAGAGGGTATAATCGAAGGAATACGGATAAAAATACCCTTGCACATGCAGAACTTCAGGCGATTCGTAAGGCCAGCAAGGCAGTGGGAGACTGGCGGCTGGAGGAATGTACCATGTACATTACACTGGAACCTTGTCAGATGTGTGCCGGTGCCATTGTACAGGCAAGGATTCCAAGAGTCGTGATCGGATGTCGGAATCCTAAAGCCGGATGTGCCGGTTCGATCCTGAATCTTCTTAATGTGCCGGCTTTCAATCATCAGGTGGAGTTGACCGAAGGAATCCTTCGGGAAGAATGCTCTACGCTTCTCAAGGAATTTTTCCGTAAACTGAGGAAAATCAAGGTGCAAAAGGTTTGACAAACCTTCCAAAAGGCGATATACTGGACAGGCATTCTTGAAGAGAATTGCAAGTAAAAATGTCATAAGATTTCCGTGCAGCCGGGGAGATGGCGGTGCCCTGTATCTACAATCCGCCTTAGTAGAGGTGATATCCTGCCTCGGGCTGTTCGATCGTCAGCTGCCCTGCATAAGTGGCATTGATGCCCGGGTCTTGCGCAACAGGAACCTGTGAACCGTGTCAGGTTGGGAACAAAGCAGCACTAAGCGGGATCTCCTGTGTGCCGCGAGGGTGCCTGGTCTGAGTTAACTGTGCAGGTAACGTGGCGGTCGACAGTTCAAAGCGGGATGCACGGATTAAAAATAAAGAATGAGACCCTGATGTCACACGCGACATCGGGGCTTTTTTTTACGTGTGCTTGTGAAAACCAGACAGGTAGGGTATAATAAACTCAAATGCTTTTTGCAAAAAACGACAGTGAAGGAGAGTGAGTTATGAAGCGTGTAGGTATCTTAACCAGTGGTGGCGACTGTCAGGCGCTGAATGCCACTATGAGAGGTGTTGGAAAAGGATTATATAATGAACTCGGAAGCGATGTGGAGATCTATGGATTTGAAGAGGGATACAAGGGTCTCATCTACAACGAATATCGTCTGCTGACAGCCAGAGATTTTTCAGGAATCCTGACCCGCGGAGGTACGATCCTTGGAAGCTCTCGTCAGTCTTTTAAAAATATGCGCATACCGGATGAAAACGGACTGGACAAGGTAGCAGCCATGAAGCAGAACTACCGCAGACTGGATCTGGATTGTCTGGTGATCCTGGGTGGTAATGGAACACAGAAGACAGCCAATCTTCTGTGTGAAGAGGGACTCAATATCATCCATCTCCCCAAGACCATCGATAATGATATCTGGGGTACCGACATGACCTTTGGATTCCAGAGTGCAGTGGATATCGCAACGAACTGTATTGACTGTATCCATACCACAGCAGCTTCTCACGGTCGTGTATTTATTGTGGAAGTTATGGGACATAAAGTAGGATGGCTGACACTTCATGCAGGTATTGCAGGCGGTGCAGATATCGTGCTGATCCCGGAGATTCCGTATGATATTGATAAAGTCTGCGAAGCGATTCAGAAGAGAAACAAAGCGAAAAAAGGATTTACGATCCTGGCAGTGGCAGAAGGAGCGATCTCCAAGGAAGATGCTGCTCTGTCCAAGAAGGAATATAAAAATAAACTGGCAAATTATCAGTATCCGTCAGTCTCTTATGAGCTGGCAGAACAGATCATGCAGCGGACCGGCGCGGATGTGCGTGTGACTGTTCCGGGACACACTCAGAGAGGAGGCTCTCCGGTTCCTTATGACCGTGTGCTTTCCACCCGTCTGGGTGCAAGAGCTGCGCAGCTGATCATCCAGGAAGAATACGGATACATGGTAGGCATTATCAATGGAGAGACCTGTAAAGTACCGCTTGGCGAAGTGGCAGGTAAATTGAAAATGGTCGATCCGAATTCCGGCATCATTGAAGAAGCAAAGATGATCGGTATCAGTTTTGGAGATTAACAGACAGAACAGGAGAGGATAGACATGTCTTACACCGCGTTATACCGGAAGTTCCGCCCTTCGGAGTTTTCGGATGTGAAGGGGCAGGACCATATAGTGACAACATTGAAGAATCAGATCAACGCGGATCGTATAGGACATGCGTATCTGTTCTGTGGAACCAGAGGTACAGGTAAGACCACTGTGGCAAAAATATTTGCAAAAGCGGTCAACTGTGAACATCCGGTGGATGGGAATCCCTGTGGAGAGTGTGCGTCCTGTCGGGCAATTGCCGCAGGAACATCAATGAATGTGATCGAGATCGATGCGGCATCCAATAATGGCGTGGACAACATCCGTGAGATCCGGGATGAGGTTGCCTATTCACCGACAGAAGGAAAGTATAAAGTCTATATTATCGATGAGGTCCATATGCTTTCCATCGGCGCATTCAATGCGTTGTTGAAAACACTGGAGGAGCCCCCTTCATATGTGATCTTTATTCTGGCAACGACAGAAGCCCATAAGATTCCTATTACGATCCTGTCCAGATGCCAGCGGTATGATTTTCGTCGGATCACGGTAGAGACCATCGCAGACCGATTGAGAGAACTGACAGAAAAAGAACAGGTGGAAGTAGAAGATAAGGCTCTTACCTATATTGCAAAAGCAGCGGACGGTTCCATGCGAGATGCACTCAGCCTTCTGGATCAGTGTATTGCCTTTTATCTTGGCCAGAAGCTGACCTATGACCATGTACTGGATGTGCTGGGAGCAGTGGACACAGATGTATTCGGTGATCTGTTCCGTAAGATCTGTGATCAGAAGCTTACAGATGTGGTGCGGGAACTGGAACAGATCATTCTGCAGGGTCGGGAACTGTCTCAGTTTGTCACAGATTTTATCTGGTATCTTCGCAATCTTCTGATGTTAAAGAGCGATCAGAATATGGAAGATGTGCTGGATGTATCAACGGAACGTCTGGCACAGATGAAAAAAGAAGCAGATCTGACAGATACGGATACGCTCATGCGTTATATTCGTGTGTTGTCAGAATTATCAGGACAGCTTCGTTATGCGACGCAGAAGCGTGTGCTTGTGGAACTGGCCATGATCAAGCTGTGCCGTCCGGCAATGGAACAGAATTATGATTCTATTTTGCAGAGGATCCGTGTGCTGGAACAGCAGATGGAAAAAGGGATTCCTATGATGGCAGCAGTGGAATCAGGAGCGGCACAGTCCCGGCAGGAGACAGAGTCCCGCAGTCAGGAGAAGCTCCCAAGAGAAGCTTTATCTACAGATGTGCGGATGTTTGTAGACCGCTTTCAGGAACTCCGAAGAAAGATGGGTGGAATGCAGAGCCAGCAGTTGAAGGATGCGGCTTTGCGAGAACTGCCGGATGGAACCGGTGTGCAGATCATTCTGGCAAGAGAACTGCCGGTGGATGAACAGGAACTGGCGGACAGCGTGGAAAAAATGATTGAAAGAGAACTTAAGGTCCGCATGAAAGTACAGATTCATACACCCCATACAGATCCAAGACCGCAGGATCCTGTGACGGATCTGTCAGGGTTTATAGATATGGATATTGACATTGAACCATAGAAAACAGGAGGATAGAAATATGGCAAAAAGAGGTGGATTTCCAGGAGGCGGAATGCCGGGAAACATGAGTAATCTGATGAAACAGGCACAGAGAATGCAGCGTCAGATGGAAGAGAGTGCAAAAGAGCTGGAGACAGCAGAATTTACAGCAACCGCAGGCGGCGGAGCAGTAGAAGTGACTGTAACCGGTAAAAAAGAAGTGACAAAAGTGAAACTTGATCCGGAAGCAGTTGATCCGGATGATGTAGAGATGCTGGAAGATGTGATCATGGCAGCGGTCAATGAGGCACTGCGCAAAGCAGATGAAGCATCAGCAGCAAATATGGCCAAGCTTACCGGAGGGCTGGGAGGATTTGGTCTCTGATGGAATATTACAGCAGTCAGATCAGCCAGTTGGTAGAACAACTGGCTTCTTTGCCGGGTATCGGAGCAAAGACCGCACAGCGGCTGGCATTTCATATTATTGATATGCCGGAAGAACGGGTGGAGAAGCTGGCAGACAGCATCGTAAAAGCGAAGAAAACCATCCGCTATTGTAAAGAATGTCTGACATTGACAGACAAGGAATTATGTCCTATCTGCGCTAATCCTCAGAGAAACCACAAAGTCATTATGGTGGTGGAGAATCCGCGGGATATGAGCGCTTATGAGAAGACAGGAAAATATGAAGGGGTTTATCATGTGCTTCATGGAGCAATATCACCCATGCTGGGAATCGGACCTTCCGATATTCGTCTGAAGGAACTGATGCACCGGCTGGAAAAGGATGTGGATGAAGTGATCATCGCCACCAATTCCAGTCTGGAAGGCGAGACCACAGCCATGTATATCAGCAAGCTGGTGAAGCCGACCGGGATCAAGGTGAGCCGTATCGCCAGCGGGGTGCCGGTGGGCGGAGATCTGGAGTATATTGATGAAGTGACTTTGCTTCGTGCGCTGGAAGGCCGCGTGGAGCTGTAAGGAGGAATAAGAAATGGGTATTTCGAAAAGAACATTTGGAGTTACAAAAGGCGGCAAAGAGACATTTCTTTATACGATCACTAATAAAAATGGCATGAAAGCGGCAGTAACAAACTTCGGAGCAATTCTGACGCAGCTGATCGTGCCGGATGCAAAAGGTGGAAGCCGAGATGTTGTGCTGGGGTTTGATTCTGTCACCGGTTATGAAGGAAATGATTGCTTCTTTGGCTCTACGATTGGACGAAATGCAAATCGTATTGGTGGCGCATCCTTTGAAATCGATGGGGTGAAATATGAACTGGCAGCCAATGAGAATGGAAATAATCTTCATACAGATAAAGAACACGGATTCCACAAAGCGATCTGGAATGCAGAAGTTCTGGAGGCAGAAAATGCAGTGAAATTCACCTATCGCAGTCCAGATGGGGAAAATGGATTTCCGGGAAATCTGGATATGAGTGTTACCTATACGCTGCAGGAAGACAATGCTATCCGCATTGATTATGATGGAGTCAGTGATAAGAAAACGGTTATTAATGTGACCAATCACAGCTATTTTAATCTGGCAGGACATGACAGTGGTTCTATCCATGATGAACGTGTGATGATAAAAGCGGATGGATTTACGGAAATCCTTCCGGGAGCTATTCCTACAGGAAGAACGCTGCCAGTAGAAGGGACTCCCATGGATCTTCGCTCGCTGAAACGTGTGGGCGATGAAATTGATGCGGATTTTGAACAGTTGACACTTGTTGGCGGCTATGATCATAACTGGGTTCTTGATAATCATGGTGATCTGGAACAGATCGCTCAGGTGGAGGATGATCGTTCCGGCATTACCATGGAAGTATATACAGACCTTCCGGGAGTTCAGTTCTATGCAGGAAACTTTATCACTCCGCAGACAGGAAAGGGTGGTGTGGCTTATGACAAGCGTCACGCACTCTGCCTGGAGACACAGTATTTTCCAGATGCTGTTCATCATCCGGAATTTCCGCAGCCGGTATTTGAGGCGGGACAGAAGGTTCATACCACAACAATTTATAAATTCAGATAAAGTAGGATAAAGCATGCTCAAAGTATTTTTGGTTGAAGACGAGATCGTCATGAGAGAAGGAATCAAGAAAAATATCCAGTGGGAAAAGGAAGGATTTGAATTTGTGGGAGATGCCAGCGATGGAGAATTGGCGTATCCGCTGATTCAGAAAACAAAACCTGATATTCTGATCACAGATATCCGTATGCCGTTTATGGATGGTCTGGAACTGAGCCGGCTGGTAAAGCAGGAACTTCCAGATATTAAGATCATGATCCTCAGTGGATATGATGAATTTGAGTATGCAAAGGAAGCAATCAAAATAGGGATTACAGATTATCTGGTAAAACCTATCAGTGGAGCAAAGCTTCTGGAAGCCGTTAAGAAAGTGGCACAGGTAATTGAAGAAGAAAAGGAACAGAAAGAATTTCTTCAGACCTTTGAAAAAGAGCGTGAGGAGAATGCCCGTCTTTCCAGACAGAAGTTTTTTAAAAAGCTGGTATCGGGCAATCATCCAGTATCTGCATTATTGAAGGAAGGCCGTGAGATCGGAATGGATCTCGCGGCTGATCGCTATAATATTGTTTTGTTTCAGGTGTTTTCAGATAAAGAGGCTGATGTGTATTCAGAAGAACAGAATACCGCAGGCCAGATTCTGGAAGAGGCAGCTGAACACATTCCAGGGGTTTTTACCATAGAGCTTGGACTGGAGGGGTGGGCATTTATTTTGAAAGAGACTGAAGCCTGTTCAATTTTGGAGACAGAGCAAAAGTTATTGGAGAAATTGGAACAGACAGTACAGAACAGTGGCGAGGAAAAACTGGAGTATTTTGGCGGTGTCGGAACTGAAGTGGTACGGCTGAGCGAGCTGAAGAAATGCTTTGAAAATGCGAGCCGTGCATTTGCGTATCGTTACCTGAAAAAGCGCAATCAGATTCTCCGGTGTGAAGAGACGGAAAGAGAAGTGGATGAGGATGAGAATCTTCAGGTCGATCTTCTGAATCTGGACAAGATGGATCGGCGGATCGTGGAGAGTTTTCTGAAAACAGGTACCCGTGGGGAGACCAGCCATTTTATCAACGAATATTTTCAGAGTCTTGGAGAGAAGAATATCCAGTCTCTGTTTTTCCGGCAGTATGTGACCATGGACATGTATTTTACCGCAGTATCCATGGTGGAACAGCTTGGATATACATCAGAAGAACTTGTAAATAAATGTGGAGACTTTAAGGCCATGACAGCTGTATTTTCAACCGTGGAACAGAGCAGAGAATACATGTGCAAAGTATTTGAAGCAGTCATGGAATTAAGAGATAAGGTGTCCAGCAAAAAGTACAGTTCTCTTTTACAGAGAGCTCGCGATTACATAGAAGAGAATTATGACAATGAAGAAATTTCATTGAATATGACGGCGGCTGAGGTGAATCTGAGTCCGAATCATTTCAGTACCATTTTCAGTCAGGAGACAGGACAGACATTTATCGAGTTTCTGACCTCTGTGCGGATGAAAAAAGCAAAAGAACTTCTTCGTAGTACAACTATGAAGACTGCGGAGATCGCATTTGCAGTAGGATATAAAGATGCACATTATTTCAGCTATTTGTTTAAAAAAACACAGGAATGTACACCAAGAGAATTTCGGGCAAAAGCATAGGAGAACGTTCGTATGAGAAAGAAAAATACAACTCTGAAAAAACGTTTGAATGTGCTTCTGGGAGTATGTCTCATACCGTTGGCAGTTTTGGTCATTTATCTTCTGATCATGATGAACCGGTTTTCTAACCGTTATGATCTGATCGTGGAAAATATTACAAAGGCTAATGCCTACAACATTGATTTTAAAGAAAATATGGATTATGTCATGTACATCATTGTAGTCAATTCAGAGAGAGCGGCAGAGCTTGTTGATACAGAACAGCCTCATGTCATGATCAATGAGGCGCGTGAGGTATTTGAGAATCTGTATGAAGAGGCGGATCGGGATTATGCGAAAAAAAGCCTGAATCGTATTCTGAAGAGTCTGAACACTCTGGAGGACCGAGTGGAGGAGATTGAGGCGGATGCACTGGTCAGCGGAGCTTATGATACAAATATGGAGCGTCTGGATCTGAATATCCGAGTACTGACGGAACTGATACAGGAACAGATTCAGAAATATATATATTATGAAACGACAAATCTGGAGGAACTCAGGGAAGGGATCCGAAGAGATGTGGATATGGCTATCCGCATGAGTATTGTTGTGTTTGCAGCTATTCTTACTGGAACACTTCTGATCAACCGGAAGATCGTATCAGAGATTACAGAACCTATTTCAAAACTTTGCGAAGTGACGACACAGGCCGGAGAAGGTAATTTTGTAGTCCGTGCAGAAGAGACCGGAACGGAGGAGCTTACAGTTCTTACCAGAGGATTTAACCAGATGGTGGAACAAATTGGAAATCTGGTGGAAGACATCAGAGTAGAGCAGTTAAATCTTCGCGCTACCGAGTTAAAGCTTCTGCAGGCTCAGATCAATCCGCATTTTCTATACAATACGCTGGATGCTATCATATGGCTTGCGGAGGCGGGAGAAAAGGATCAGGTTGTTATGATGGTCACGGCACTGTCTGATTTCTTCCGTACTACATTAAGCAAAGGCCGTGACTTTATCACTGTGGAAGAAGAAGAACGGCATATTGACAGTTATCTGAAGATTCAGCAGTTTCGATATCGTGATATTCTGGCATATGAAATTGATATTCCGGAAGAACTCTATCAATATCAGATCTTGAAGTTGACTCTTCAGCCTTTGGTAGAAAATGCACTGTATCATGGAATCAAGAACAAGCGTGGTCTGGGGCATATTCTGGTAACAGGGAAAAAATGCAGAGATAGACTCGTATTTACCGTAAGAGACGATGGAAAAGGCATGGATCCGGAACGGTTAGATTATGTGAAGAAGCTTATCAGCGGAGAGATTCAGGACAAAGATATGCCCAATGGATTTGGACTGGCAAATGTCAATCAGCGATTGAAGTTAAATTATGGAGCTGAGTATGGATTGTTGATGAGCAGCGAAGACGGAGAGTGGACGGAGATCAGCGCAATTATTCCGACCGTAAAAAATTAAACTTTTTTCATAAAAAAATCAACTTTTGTTCATAGTTTGTTCAAAAATCAGTAAAAAAATCAACTTAATTCCAAAGGATGTCCGTATTTTTTTGATAATAGATAAGATATGATGTTATCGTAGTCAAGGGAAATAAATCCCAGGAACGAATCAAAAAATAACGGGAGGTTATTGGAACATGAAAAGAAAAGTTGTAAGTGCACTGGTATGTGCAGCAATGGTAGCAACTATGGTAGCTGGATGTGGAAGCAGCGCATCTACGGATACTGCAACAGATACCGCAGCAGAGGAAACTACAGATGAAGCAGCTGATGCGACAGCAGATACTGCAGCAGCAGACGGGGATGCTATTACCATCGGATTTGCACAGGTTGGTCATGAGTCAGACTGGCGTACCGCTTCAACAAAATCCTGCCAGGATGTATTCTCTGCAGCAAATGGATATGATCTTCAGTTTGTAGACTGTGATAATGATTCCGCTACTCAGCTGGAAGCAGTTCGTGGATTCATTGAGCAGGATGTTGATTACATCATTATCGACCCGATCGTATCTACCGGATGGGACACTGTTCTTACCGAGTGTGAGGATGCAGGAATCCCGGTTATCGTAATCGACCGTACAATTGATGACTCTGATAAATATGTATCATGGGTAGGTTCCAACTTCAAGACAGAAGGTCTTGCAGCTGGTGAGTGGCTGAAAGCTTATGCGGAAGCAAAAGGAATTGAAGAGATCAACGCACTGGTAATCGAAGGATCTACCGGAGCATCTGCAGCCATTGGACGTACAGAGGGATTCAAAGAGATCGCTGACAGAGAAGGCTGGAACATCGTAGATTCCCAGAGTGGTGATTTCACTCAGGACGGTGGACAGGAAGTTATGGAGTCTTACTGCAAATCCTATGAAGGAAAATTCAATGTAGTTATCTGCCAGAACGATAACGAAGCATTTGGAGCTATGGATGCTATGAAAGCAGCAGGTGTTTCCTACGGAGTAGACGGAGATGTGATCCTTGTTTCCTTCGATGCTTGTACCGCAGGTCTTGAGTATGTACAGAAGGGTGAGATCAACGCTGACTTTGAGTGCAACCCGCTGGCAGCTCCGTTTGTAGAGCAGGTTATCAAACAGCTTCAGGCTGGTGAGACACCGGAAAAAGAAGTATACATGGAAGAGCACTGGTATGTAAACGAGGATATCCTCAGCGAGATTACTGTTGATGGTGAAGCTCAGCCGCTGACCGTTGTAACAGATGACATCATCGCAGCACAGTACTAATTAGAATCATAACTGATTTGCCGAGGGGGAGGCTCATAACGAGGGTCTCTCCCTCTTTCTCGGAAAGGATGTAAGATTATGGACAATAATGTAGTATTGACCATGCGTGGCATTTCCATGACTTTCCCTGGTGTCAAAGCTCTTGATAATGTGGATTTTACTTTGAGGAAAGGTGAGATCCATGCTCTGATGGGGGAGAATGGTGCTGGTAAATCAACACTGATCAAGTGCCTGACTGGTATCAACGCATTTGAAGCCGGTGAAATTCGTGTAGATGGTATTGATGGTCCTGTAGTAAATCATTCCACGCTGGATGCGCAGAAAAAAGGTATTTCTACTGTATACCAGGAAGTAAACCTCTGTCCGAACCTGAGTGTGGCTGAAAACCTGTTTATCGGTCGTGAACCTAAGACCAAATTAGGAACAATCGACTGGAAGACCATGGTAAAAAAATCTCAGAAGATTGTAGATGATCTGGATATGAATATTGATGTGACTCAGAATCTGGAAGAATATTCTCTGGCACTTCAGCAGATGATCGCAATTGCTCGTGCGGTGGATATGGATTGTAAAGTCCTGATCCTGGACGAGCCCACATCTTCTCTGGATGATAATGAAGTTGAGAAGCTGTTCAAACTCATGAATCAACTGAAAGCAAAGGGTGTAGGTATCGTATTCGTTACTCACTTCCTGGAGCAGGTATATGCAGTCTGTGATCGTATCACTGTTCTTCGCGATGGTCAGCTGGTAGGAGAGTATCCAATCGCTGAACTTCCACGTGTGAAACTGGTTGCAGCTATGATGGGTAAAGATTTTGATGATCTGGCAGCGATTAAATCCGAAGAATCACCGGTGTTTACAGATGATGATATTCTGATCGATGCAGAAGGCATGAGCCATAAAGGAACGATCAAACCCTTTAATCTGCAGGTACATAAAGGTGAAGTTGTTGGATTTACAGGACTTCTTGGATCGGGTCGAAGCGAGCTGGCACGTGTTATCTACGGTGCTGATAAGAACCAGACCGGTACTCTGAAAGTTAAAGGAAAAGAAGTGAAGATCAATGCCCCGATCGATGCCATGAAGCTTGGTATGGGACTTCTGCCAGATGACAGAAAAGCAGAAGGTATCATTGGAGATCTGTCTGTCCGCGAAAATATTATTCTGGCTCTTCAGGCGAAGAGAGGAATGTTCAAACTTCTGCCGATGAAAGAACAGATCGAACTGGCAGACAAATATATTGAGATGCTTCAGATCAAGACAGCAAGCCGTGAGACGCTGATCAAACAGTTGTCTGGTGGTAACCAGCAGAAAGTAATTCTTGGACGCTGGCTGGCAACAGATCCGGATTTCCTGATTCTGGATGAGCCGACACGTGGTATCGATATCGGAACCAAGACAGAGATCCAGAAGCTGGTTCTGAAGCTTGCATCAGAAGGAAAAGGTGTTATCTTCATCTCTTCTGAGATCGAAGAGATGCTCCGTACTTGTACGAAGATGGCAGTTCTTCGTGACGGTATGAAGGTAGGAGAGATCACAGAAAGTCTGACGCAGGAAAGTGTTATGAAAGCAATCGCCGGAGGTGAAGCAGATGAGTAATAAATTGAAAAAAATTACAAGCATGCAGCTGTTTCTCCCGATTTTCTGTATGATCCTTGTAATGGCTGCAAATATTCTATACGACGCAGCAAACGGTAATTTTGCATTGAACTTTTTTACCATTTCTATTAAAAATGGTGTTCTCTATGGTCGTCTGATCGATATCCTCAACAGAGGAAGTGAGATTGCAATCCTGGCAATTGGTATGACGCTGGTTGTATCCGCATCTGCCGGAACAGATATTTCCGTAGGTTCTGTTATGTCACTGGCAGCATCATTCTGTTGTATGTTACTGGCGGGATATGGAGTATCTTCTACAAGCAATCTGGCAGTTCCGCTGCTGGTTGGTGTACTTGGTGGTATCCTGATGGGCTGTCTCTGCGGTGCCTTCAATGGTTTCCTGGTAGCCTATCTGAATGTACAGCCTATGGTCGCAACGTTGATTCTGTTCTCTGCTGCAAGAGCGATCGGTCTTCTGCTCTGCAACAACCTGATCGTATATGTACGTAGTGATTCTTACAAATTCTTCGGTGGATATTGCGGATTCATTCCAACTCCGATCGTGATCGCAGCAATCTGCGTACTGATCATGTCATTGCTTCTGAAGAAGACGGCACTTGGTCTGTATGTACAGAGCGTTGGTATCAACAAAAAGGCATCCAGAATTGCCGGACTGAACTCTGAGAAAATTATTTTTATCTGCTATCTGGTCTGTGGACTGGCAGCAGGTATTGCAGGTATTGTAGCTTCCTCTCGTATCTATTCAGCGGACTCTAATAACATTGGTCTGAACTACGAGATGGATGCGATCCTGGCAGTTGCACTTGGCGGCAACAGCCTAGGTGGTGGTAAATTCAGCCTGGCAGGTTCCATCATTGGCGCCTATACTATTCAGGCAATTACCACAACACTGTATGCACTGGGTGTTTCCACGGATGTGGCTCCAGTATACAAAGCAATCATCGTTATCATTATCGTAACCATTCAGGCTCCTCCGTTTAAGGCATATATGAAGAGAAGAGCTGCGAAGAAAGCACTTGCAAAAGGAGGTGCTGTGGCATGAAAACAAAGAAAATGAACAGTAATACCCTTCTTCTGCTGATTACGATTGCACTGTTTGTGGTAATGTATGCGATTGGCTGTGTGATCTATGGTGCGAAAGGATTTACCCATTTCCAGACATTCCTTAATATACTGATCAATAATGCCGGACTGCTTTGCGTGGCATGTGGAACGACCTGTATCATGCTGACAGGCGGCATTGATATTTCCGTAGGTGCCCTGATCGCTATGGACTGTATGTTCCTGGCAGTAGGCATGGAAGAGTGGGGAATTAGTGCTCCGGTGCTCTGTATCCTTGTGTTGCTGATCGGCATTGTATTCGGACTGGTACAGGGATTCTGTGTTGGTTATCTGGAGATCCAGCCGTTTATTGTTACCATGGCAGGTATGTTCTTTGCGCGTGGCATGACTGCTGTAATTAGTACAAATCAGGTATCCATCAGCAATAATGCATTCTTTGTAGGACTTGCAAATGCAAAGATCAAACTTCCGTTTGGCGGATATGTGAACGGTAAAGGTGTTCTGCAGGTACCGTTTATGCGTATCACAGTAGTTGTTGCGCTTGTGGTTCTGGTAGCTGTATTCCTGATGCTCCGTTACACTAAGTTTGGTCGCAGTCTTTACGCAGTAGGCGGCAATGAACAGTCTGCAACCATGATGGGACTGGATGTGAAGAAGACAAAGCTGAAAGCTTATGTACTGGGATCTTTCCTGTGTTCTATCGGCGGTATCTGCTATTGTCTGAATACCATGTCCGGAAGTGTGCGTCAGGCACTGGGGCTGGAGATGGATGCGATCTCCTCGGCGGTTATTGGCGGAACACTGCTGACAGGTGGTGTTGGAAATGTCATTGGCACATTCTTCGGAGTGCTGATCAATGGAACCATCTCCACATTGGTCAAGACCAACGGAAAACTCTTAAGTTCCTGGTCCAGTATTGCAGTGGCAGCACTTCTGTGCTTCTTCATCGTACTGCAGAGTATTTTTGCAAAGATCAAAGACAGCAAGAAATAATATGGAATTAAAAAGGGAATCGTCATTTCGATTCCCTTTTTTTGCTAGGCATGATAAGATAAATATAATTTAGCATTGGACAATACAGCTCAGAGAAAGGGAGACAGCATGAGAAAGTGGTTTATAGCAATGTTGATTCTGACGGGGATCTTTTTTGTGCCGGCATGTTCTGTAAGTTACAGAACTGAAAATGAGGTGCTGAAGCAGGAAGAGGAAGAGACAGAAAACAGTGAAGGCTATATTACCGTAGGTTTTTCACAGGTAGGATCGGAGTCTGATTGGCGTGCAGCTAATACGCAGTCGTTTCTGGATACGTTTACAGCGGAAAATGGTTATTATCTGTTGTATGAAGATGCGCAGAATAAGCAGGAGAACCAGTTGAAGGCTGTCAGAAGTTTTATTCTGCAGGAGGTGGACTATATTTTACTTGACCCGGTGGTGGAGACCGGCTGGGATTCGGTTCTGCAAGAGGCAAAGGATGCAGGAATTCCGGTTATCGTGTCAGACCGTAAGGTGGTTGTGAGTGATGAATCGCTGTATACCTGCTGGGTTGGAAGCAACTTTGAGGAAGAAGGACGAAAAGCAGGGGAATGGCTGGCGAATTATCTGGAAACCAGGGGACGCAGTCGGGAGACCATCAATCTGGTGACGTTGCAGGGAACCTTGGATTCATCTGCACAGCTTGGAAGAACTGAAGGTTTTTCGGAAGTCCTTGCACTTCATAAGAACTGGAACATGCTGGAGTATCAGTCTGCAGACTTTACTCAGACAAAAGCACAAGAGGTTATGGAAAGATTTCTTGCAAAGTACCCGGATATCGATGTTGTGATCTGTGAGAATGATAATATGGCGTTTGGCGCTATTGACGCTATTCATGAAGCCGGGAAGACTTGTGGACCTGATGGAGACATCATTATCATTTCGTTCGATGCGGTCCGGGCAGCTTTTGAAGCTATGCAGGAAGGTAAGATCAATATGATGGTTGAATGCAATCCTTTGCAAGGACCGGTGGTGGCGGATATCATTCAGCAGCTGGAGCGTGGTGAGGATGTGGCGAAGGTCCGATATATGGATGAAAAATATTTTGATACTTCTATGGATCTTGATTTCATTATTGAAACGCGAACATACTGAGAATATGAATGTCGGATAATTTATTATCCGGCATTTTTTGTCGATGACAAAGACGGTTATTGACTGCCGTTTCGTCAAAATAGCCCTGTGCTATATGCTAGGATGTTAGGAAAGTGGAGGGAAATCATGATGGAACTGACAGAAAATAAAAAAGAAAAAGGTATCTGGAAACTGCCGAAGAATGTGCGGCAGATCGGGGAGCCGGGAAGCAGTACAAGAATTCTGATCGAGGATTATGCATATACCTATCTGCATCAGATGGCAGAGCAGAATCTGACCTGCATGAAGACAGCTGTTCTTCTGGGAAATGCGGAAGACGGACGAATCTGTATTCAGGCAGCGGTAGAAGCGGATATGGGACAGGATCAGAAGAAGTGGTTTACAAATGAGCAGTGGCGGGATGTATTTGCGGAGGTGCAGCAGTGGTTTTCGGGACTGGAGGTTGTGGGGTGGTTTCTGTCCAATCCTGGATTCCCGGTACAGCTGACAGAGGAACTACGTACACTTCATGAAAAACATTTTCCATCGGACAAGCATGTGTTGTTTTTGATGGATGTGATGGAAAATGATGCAGATTTTTTCATAAAATCAGATGTGGGTCTGACCGCTGCCCCTGGTTATTATATTTACTATGAAAAGAATGACACTATGCAGGCATACATGAGTGAGCAGAGAGGCGGAGCGGGGATCGAACCGGAAGGAATTCTGAGAGACCGGGCGGCTGCAAAGTTCAGGAGCGTCATGATGGAGAAAAAGGAACAGAACAGCCAGAAGAAAATGCTGACCTTTCTGTATACCGCAAGCACCTTTCTGGTGCTGGTGATCCTGGTGATTGGTGTGACTATGATGAACAATTATGATCGGATGACCAATATGGAGACAGCGATCCATCAGATCTCGCAGACATTGGATCAGGAAAGTACAGAGCAGAATCAAGATACACTGGAACAACAGGCAACGGAAGAGAATCAGGAAGCACTGGCGAACCAGGAAGCAGCTGGTATTGCAGCAGAAGAGCTGGGGGATGCCAGAAGCAATGAGGACGATGCGGAAGCAGCCGGGGATGATGGGGAAGGCACTGCGGAAGAAGCTGCCGGTGAGGATACAGAAGAAAATCCGACGGAAGATCCGGAAAATACATCTTCTGGAGAAAATGCGACAGAACCACAGAGATATGAAGTCAGAAAAGGTGACACTCTTCTGGGTATTTGCAGAAACTGGTATGGAGATGAGACAAAAGTAGGTGAGATCTGCGCGTTAAATGGTCTGGATGACGGTGATCACATTTATGCAGGACAAATCCTTTTACTTCCATAAAAGATGGTGCTATAATGTCCACATTAGAAAATGAAAGATTGGAATTCATCTATGAACATACAGTTGGTAAAGAAAAACAATGTGGATCAGGATATGATGTCCTATGAGAAAAATCTCCGCCAGCATAAGCTGAAAACAGCTGGAATGGTTGTGGCTGTGATCGCTATTATCGGATTGTGTCTGTATGGAATCAAAATCAGTCTGGATCATCGTTCATATACCACCTGCGAAGTGGTCCGCAGTTTTGACAGATCAGATACGATTACAACAAAATACACAGAGTTTCTCTCTTATGTGATCAAATACAGCAAGGATGGAATCTCTTGCGTGGATTCAGAAAATAATCTGGTATGGAGTCAGACCTATAATATGCAGGATCCGGTGATCAATGTGTGTCAGGACAGCCTTGCCATCGCAGACAGAAATGGTACAGATGTGATGATCTTTAACCAGACAGGTATGCAGGGACAGGTACAGACACTGCTTCCGATTCGTCAGATATCCGTATCTCAGCAGGGAGTTCTGGCGGTTCTTCTGGAAGATGGTGACACCAGCAGAGTCAATCTCTACGCAAAAGATGGTTCTCAGATCGTGGAATCCAAATTTGAACTGAGTGAGACCGGTTATCCGCTGCGTATTGCCCTCAGTGCGGATGCGACAAAACTGGCTGTGAGCTTTTTGCAGGTGCAGAATGGCTCCATCAGCAGCTGCGTGGCATTTTATAATTTCGACTCTGTAGGAGAAAACTACGAAGATCATCTGGTGGCCTCGAAGATCCTGCAGGGAACGGTTATGCCGGATGTACAGTATACGGACAGTACCCACTGCTTCTTTGCAGGAGCGGGTGAACTGCTGTTTTTTGAGGGAACGCAGATACCGGAAGAGACTGCAGATGTGACCATCGAGCAGAAGATCCTGAGCATCTTCTCATCCAGTAAATATGTAGGTGTGGTCACGGAAGGAGAAGAGAAATCCTATACACTTCAAGTATACAATATGCAGGGAAAACAGGAATTTCGGACCGAGTTCGACCAGGACTACACGACCCTCAAATTCTCCGGAAATAATATACTGATCTACAACGACTTTGAATATACGATGATGAATCATGCAGGAAATATCTTTTTTGAAGGAACCTTTGAGGAATCCATATCAGATCTATACACCCTGTCAGGAAATAACCGCTATATGGTGCTGCATGCGGGAAGAACCGATCAGATTCGTCTGAAATAGGGGAGGAAATCAATTGATGGATATTGTAAATATTGCTGATCTGGCAGGCTTTCTGTTTCTGGGATTCGGCCTGCTGGATGGTTACCGAAAGGGGCTGGTGAAAAAGGGGGCATCCCTTCTCTTCACCGTAGGCTCCCTTTTTCTTGTGTATCTGATCTCTCCTTATGTGGAGAATTTTTTGCACCAGATCCTGCCGTCATTTCTGAATCTGGACAACATCAGTGTAGATAATGATCTGTATCGCCTGGTCATGCTCAGCGGATTTCAGGATCAGGCAGAAGAATATGTACGGATCCTGGCAGCCAGAGTGATTTCGCTGGTTGCTACCTATGTGGTGGTGCGGTTGATCCTGCGTACAGCCATGTCATCTTTACGTGTGCTTACAAAAGTTCCGGGCTTAAGCTTTCTGAATCGTCTGGCAGGTGCAGCATTTGGATTGCTGCAGCAGATGCTGGTTCTGTGGATCTTGTTTCTGATCGTTGCGATCTTCAGTTATACTTCCTGGGGAGGCGCAGCCTATAAGATAATCAATCAGAGTGTATGGCTTTCGGAGTTGTACAATAATAATCTGCTGTTGCTGGTTGGAATGCTTTTGATGTTTCATATTTAATTTTTTGTAAGAATACATCTTTGAGATTTTTATGCAAAGATGTATTCTTTTTTTGATTTTCCTGTATTCATTCTTGAAAAAGATGGGTGATCATTTTGAAATGCAAATAGGGGAGTGATATAATAGATAAAAGAGACTTGGAGGGAGCTTGCTCACTCTTAACGAATGGTGAAATTCAGGAGGAAAATCTTATGGGTGATGTAAAAAGTGCAATTGCAGCAGGAAAAGCAGTGCTTGGTATTGAATTCGGTTCCACAAGAATTAAAGCAGTTCTGGTGGACGAAGACAGAAAACCGATTGCATCTGGAGCACATGACTGGGAAAATCGTCTGGAAAATGGGGTGTGGACGTATACGCTGGACGATATCTGGACAGGTTTGCAGGATTGCTACAAGAAGATGGCAGAAGATGTCATGGAACAGTACGGGGTGAAAGTAGAAAAGCTTGCGGGCATTGGTTTCAGTGCTATGATGCATGGATATCTGGCATTTGATAAAGACGGAAATCTGCTGGTGCCGTTCCGTACATGGAGAAATACCATTACCCAACAGGCATCTGAAGCTCTGACAGAAGCATTTCAGTTCCATATTCCGCAGCGCTGGAGTATCGCACATCTGTATCAGGCCATCCTCAACGGGGAAGAGCATGTGCCGCAGGTGGATTTCTTTACCACGCTGGACGGTTATATCCACTGGCAGCTGACAGGAGAAAAGGTTCTGGGAGTAGGAAGCGCATCTGGTATGTTCCCGATCGATCCGGAGACAAAGAATTACTATACTTCCATGATCGAGAAGTTCGATGAGCTGGTTGCAGCGAAGGAATATCCGTGGAAAGTAGAAAACCTTTTGCCGAAGGTTTTGCTTGCAGGTGATCCGGCAGGCGTCCTGACAGAAGAAGGTGCGAAGCGACTGGATCCGACAGGAACATTGCAGCCGGGATGCCCACTGTGTCCACCAGAAGGAGACGCCGGAACTGGTATGGTGGCAACCAACAGTGTAAAACAGAGAACAGGAAACGTGTCTGCAGGAACTTCTGTGTTTGCTATGATCGTACTTGAAAAAGCACTTGAGAAAGTGCACGAAGAGATCGATATGGTGACAACGCCGAGCGGAGATGCAGTGGCTATGGTCCATTGCAACAACTGTACCTCTGACCTGAACGCATGGGTCAACATTTTTAAAGAGTTTGCAGAGAGCTTTGGCGTGGAAGTGGATATGAACAAACTGTTCGGAACGCTGTACAACAAAGCACTGGAAGGCGACAAAGATTGCGGCGGACTACTGGCATATAACTATTTTTCAGGAGAACATATTACGGGATTTGAAGAAGGACGTCCGCTGTTCGTTCGTAAACCGGAGAGCAGATTCAATCTGGCAAACTTCATGCGTGCAAACCTGTACACTTCTTTGGGCGCATTGAAAGTGGGCCTTGATATTCTTATGAAAGAAGAAAAAGTGGCAGTAGACCGGATCACCGGACATGGTGGTCTGTTCAAGACAAAAGGTGTGGGACAGAAGATCCTTGCCGGAGCTATGGATGCAACGGTATCTGTTATGAAGACTGCAGGAGAAGGCGGAGCATGGGGCATTGCGCTGCTGGCTTCCTATATGGTTCAGAAAGATGCCGGAGAAACGCTGGAGGATTATCTGCAGAACAAAGTGTTTGGTGGAGATGAAGGTGAGAAGATGGATCCGGATCCGGAAGATGTAAAGGGATTTGATGAATTTATCAGTCGTTATAAAGCAGGATTTGCAATTGAGCGTGCGGCAGTGGATTCCTTGAAATCATAAAAATATAACATATGAGAAAACAGGAAACAAAATACCAGAAATTATCAAACTGGATAAAGCAGAAGATCGAGACAGGAGAATGGAAATCGGGACAGAAGCTCTATTCCGAAAATGAGCTGTCAGAAATGTTTGAACTGAGCAGGCAGACGGTCCGCCATGCAATTCATGTTCTGGAGGAAGAAGGTCTTGTGGAACGTGTCCGCGGAAGCGGAACTTATATTGGCAGGCGGAACGGACAGATCCGCAGAAAATGTATGAACATTGCGGTGATCAGTACCTATGTGGACAGTTACATTTTCCCGTCAACCATTCAGGGGATCGTGCAGACCTTGTCGGAAGCTGGATATATGGTCCAGATGGCATTTACCAATAATCGGGTCTCAGATGAACGAAAAATCCTGGAAAATATTCTGGAAAAAGATAATGTGGATGGGATCATCGTGGAAGCGGCAAAAAGTGCACTGCCAAATCCGAACCTGAGCTATTACAAAGAACTGCAGGACAGAGGTGTAAAACTGCTGTTTTTCAACTGCAAATATCCGGAACTTAACGCTCCGCTGGTGGCGCTGGATGATTATCAGGTGGCATATAATATGGTAAATTATCTGCTGTCCATGGGACACCGGAAGATTGCGGGAATCTTCAAATCTGATGATGGTCAGGGAAAACTGAGGTATGCAGGATACATCGATGCCATTATAAAAGAAGGGATCCCTGTGGATGAAAAGAAGATTCTCTGGATTGATACTACAGATCAGAAGGATCTGCGGCGGATCAAAACGTCGCTGATCCGTCGGCTGGTGGACTGTACAGCGGTATTCTGCTACAACGATCAGGTGTCCTATGCTTTGCTTGATATGCTTCACAAAGAAGGAATCCGAGTCCCGGGACAGATATCGATCGCAAGTATTGACGGGTCAGAATTGTCATTGATGGCTGATCCGCAGATCACAACGGTACCTTATCCAATGAAGGAACTTGGAATCAAAGTAGCAGAAAATATGATAAAGCTTCTGGGTGATCCGGAATTTGATGCAGGGTATTTATACAGACCGGAACTGATCTTGCGCAACTCTGTCCGCAGAACGGGAGCGGCACTGGTCAGTGAATCATAAAAATTATGAAATGAACCGAAAGGAGAGAAAGCTATGCTGGAAGAACTGAAACAGAAAGTATATGAGGCAAATATGCTTTTGCCGAAATACGGTCTGGTCACATTCACCTGGGGAAATGTCAGCGGCATTGATCGCGAGAGCGGGCTGTTTGTCATTAAACCAAGCGGTGTTGACTATGAGACCATGACTGCTGATGATATGGTGGTTATGGATCTGAAGGGTAATAAAGTGGAGGGGCATTACAGACCCTCTTCGGACACAGATACTCATTTGGAGATTTACAAAGCATTTCCAAATGTAGGAGGTATTGTGCACACCCATTCTCCTTACGCAACCAGCTGGGCACAGGCTGGAAGAAGTATTCCGTGCTATGGAACAACTCACGCAGATTATATCTATGGAGAGGTGCCATGTCTGCGCTGTCTGACAAAAGATGAGATTGAGGATGCCTATGAGGAAAATACAGGTCATCTGATTGTGAACTCTTTTAAAGAGATGGGGAAAGATCCGATGGCAGTGCCTGCATGTCTATGTAAGAATCATGGACCGTTTGCATGGGGCAAGGATCCGCATGAAGCAGTTCACAATGCAGTGGTACTGGAAGAAGTGGCAAAGATGGCATATCAGACAGAACTGATCAATCCGAAGGTCCAGCCTGCACCGCAGGAGCTTCAGGACAAACATTACTATAGAAAGCATGGGGCAAATGCTTACTATGGTCAGGATACAAAATAATAAAGAGAAGATCAAATATTTCAGGAGGTAATATAAAATGAAAAAACTGTATTTTGTAGTAGGTTCTCAGGACCTTTATGGAGATGAGTGCCTGAAACAGGTGGCCGCAGATGCTCGTGAGATGGCAGATTTTCTGGCAGAGAAGCTGGAAGGAATCGCGACAGTTGAACTTCTTCCGACTGTAGAAAACTCAGAGATCTGTATTGCAGATATGCGTAAGGCATCCTGCGACGATGATTGTATCGGCGTTATTACGTGGATGCATACATTCTCACCGGCAAAAATGTGGATCAAAGGTCTGCAGGAGTTGAGAAAGCCGTTGCTTCATCTTCATACTCAGGCGAATGAAAAACTGCCGTATGATGCTATTGATATGGACTTTATGAATCTGAACCAGTCAGCTCATGGTGATCGTGAGTATGGATTTATCGTAGCGAGAATGGGTATTCCGCATGAGGTTGTTGCAGGTTATTATAAACATGATGATGTTGTAGCGAAGATCAGAAGATTTGCTCAGGTGGCAAAAGCGATCTCTTATTCCAAAGCTCTGAAAGTTGCTTCTTTTGGAAATAACATGAGAGAGGTTGCAGTTACTGATGGTGATCGTGTAGAGAGCCAGATCAAATATGGCTGGGAGTGCAACTATTTTGCGCTGGGTGATGTAGTAGAACTGATCAACCAGGTGACTGACGCTGAAATCGATGCGAAGATGGAAGAGTATACTTCCAAATATACTATGAAGACTGATAATGTTGAGGCTGTCCGTGAACAGGCAAAATACGAGGTTGGTATTGAAAAATTCCTGGAGAAAAATGGAATTGGTGCATTTGCGGATACATTCCAGGATCTTCATGGATTAAAACAGCTTCCTGGCATCGCTGCTCAGAATCTGATGGGTAAAGGAATCGGATTTGGACCGGAAGGTGATTACAAGATCGCTGCGCTTGGAGCAGTTCTGATGAAGATGTCTGAGAACAGAGAGGGAGCAACTGGATTTATCGAGGATTATACATACGATTTGACTCCGGGTCAGGAACTGGAGCTGGCTTCCCATATGCTGGAGGTACCGGTTGCATTTGCTGCTACCAAACCGGAAATTGATGTTATTCCGCTGGGAATCGGTGGAAAAGAAGACCCGGCTCGTCTGATCTTTGATGGTGTGACAGGAGATGGTATTCAGGTTACCATGGTAGATATGGGCGATCATTTCCGTATTATTTGCGCAGATATTGAACTGGTGAAACAGCCGAAACCGATGCCGAAGCTTCCGGTAGCAAGAATTATGTATCGACATAAACCGAATTTTGCTATTGGAACTGCAGCATGGTGCTATGCAGGCGGAGCTCATCACTCTGTTGTATCTACTGCGCTGACCAGAGACGATATCGCAATGTTTGCTCGACTGACTGGTACTGAGCTGATTACCATTGGTGAAGATACTACAGAGGCAGATCTGCAGAAATTTTTCATGAAATAAGTAGACAATAAGGTTAGAACCCATATTGTGATAGATATCGCTGGATCCGAAAGGGCTCGGCGATATCTTTTTTTGCAAGGTCAAATTCCACAGAGGAGTGGAATTTAACCTTGCGAGTGAGCAGGGTAAAAAAGAGGGTAAAAAAATTAAAAAACATATTGACAATTATATGCTCTGATGATAAGATAAACAAGCTGACCGCGAGAAACGGTAAGCAATCATAAAAAGAAAGACAAAAAACAATGAAAAAAGTTGTTGACAAAGTCTTCTGGATATGATAAAGTAAACAAGCTGTCAGTGAGACAGCGAGTTGA